>Ga0208904_1000505_pt1 | contig 32457 bp, 58 predicted proteins | sample AntAceMetag02UKB_FD_184774 | JGI IMG/M metagenome (GOLD analysis project Ga0208904, IMG submission 184774) | Saline lake microbial communities from Ace Lake, Antarctica - Antarctic Ace Lake Metagenome 02UKB (SPAdes) (version 2) | ecosystem: Environmental > Aquatic > Non-marine Saline and...
ATAACAAAAAAGAAGCCAATAAAATAATGAAAGATGTTATGTAGGTTGTGAAGATTAGTTTTTTATTTTAAACAAAGGAGGTAGGCTACAATGTGTAAGGCGAATATAGATTTTTTAATAGAGTATCTTTTAAATAATACAGAGGATTTAAAGTCTCTTAGTGAATGGAAACAAGAGTTTAATACAATGCTTCCTAAACACAAAAGGTTATCTCTCAGAGAATTAGCTTTTGCTTTTCGTTTTATTAAATACAAAAATTTACTTAATGTAGAGAAGAACTATTCTTATTATTCGTTTGCACCTTCTGAAGTTCATTAGCTTTCCAATCCTCAAATCCTAGTTCACACTTCTTAGCGTGAAAGCAATCTCTTTTATATTTAGCGTACTCTTCTTCAAGAATCAATATGTTGTTTTTAACCAGTGCGTTTTTCATTAATTCTTTTTTATAGATTCTAGTTTTTTTGTGTCTTATCATTCCAACCAGTATAAGTAATGGAATCAACCAGGTGAATAGATTATAGTTTTTTGAAACAACTGCGTAGATACTTGCTAAGATTAAGAAAGCAGACCAAGTTTTAGGGTTTTTAAACTCAGTTATTAATTCAATGAAATCTTCAAACAACCCTTTTATGTAATAACGGAATGAATAAATATAATCAAGTAAATAACTGTAATACAATTTCCTAAAGAATGTTTTTAGTTTTTTTATCTGTTCCATAATTTATCAAGTATTGGATGTTCTTTCTGTAGCCTTAAAAATTCAGGTAGTTTTGCAATGTCTCTTATGTCTTGTATGTCTCTTCCAGTAAATGGACTTATTCCTTCAGTAAATGTAACAAACCCTTTTGTATCACCTTTTGCTATAACTTTAGCTAATGGATATTCAGTCTTACTGTAAGGGTTTGATTTAATTGTTCCAATAAGATAATGAAGTCCTCTTCCGTCTTTGTAAAGCATATTATTAACTAAACTAATCTTCCATTTAGTCATATTAGGAAGTTGTCCCCAGTTAATTTTTCTAGCTATTTCTTTTTCAACCTTAACCTCGGCTTCATACGGTTTAAGTATACCCATCCTTGGTTCTTCTTTTTTAGATAATAAGTAAAGAATTATTCCAACAACTATTATTAAAAACAGATAATTTGTTCCACCTTCTTCAGTCATGAACATACTTTTTAAAGCTAGGTAAACTAATACTCCTCCAGCTATTAAGAAGAATGGATGAACCCTTTCCCAAAACGGTCTGGGTTTCTCCTTTTCTTTTATTCCTTCTTCAGCTTCTTCTTTTTCTTCAGGCATTTTATTCCAGACAAGCACCTAATTATGGGCAGAATTATAAAGGAAAGAGGTTACCAAAACCTTTATAATATCTGCTTTCGATTTATTCTTTTCTTTTTCGATTACCTAAAATATAACCTATTCCAACAAGTACTCCACCAACTACTGTTCCAACTATTATCTTTTTTCCACTAGGATGACTATCCATCCACTTCGCTGTTTTATCTGTTAATTTATTTATTCCTTTTTTCATTTTTTCACCTTTTCTTTAAATTTTATATGATAATAAATATTTGAGATTATCAATGGTATAAATAATATTAAACTTAATAAACTGTTAAATATATCATATAACATCGAATTAAACATCAACAATATTTTATTTCCTTCGTAATTTTTGAAACCAACAAGTGAATTAATATGCTGGTTGTACAGATATACATCTTCTGAAAATAACTGTTTTATATAATCAATAGTATCTATCTTCATATGTCTGAAAAGATTTAAGGGTTGTTTCCGATGTTCCATTTCATGTTTTAATACTTTCTTTTTGAGTTTTGGAAATTTATCTAATTCTTTATCGTAATGGATAGTATTTGTTACAACATTATAAGTAGCAAGAGCAGAACCATCCATCTTGACTGCTTTTTTTATCTTAATCTTTTTCATTTGATTCCTCTTTGATTTTATATTTAAGCAAGTCAATAAATATTGTTTCTATTAATTGTAATATAATACCCAGACCCATCAATACATATCCTGCATAAGATTTATAATAGAGTAAGACAAACAAACCTAATATAATAAACACCACATTAGGATAAATATTTATTTCTTTTAATAGATATAATAATTTCCCTTCCATATTATTCCTCCTTTAATATATCTTTTATTTTCATATAATGATGAATTGGTTTTTTCCCTTTATGTTTTTTTGATTTCAAACATCTGTCGCATATGTTTTTACTATGGCAAGTACTATATTTTCTTTTAGTGGTAAATATTTTTTTACAACGTATACATCTATATTTTTTCATATCTTATAAGCTCCTTTTCTTTTAATAGTTAATTCAAGTGTTGTCTCGCTTCGCTTTTCAGATAGTTTTTTTGAACCACATATATGACATTTACTTTTAGTTTTACTTCTAGTCATTATTATATTATCTGATTTACAATGAGGGCAAAGTTTAATGTTTTCATTTTCTTTAGAGCAAATTATTTCTTTCGAATAAGAATTGACGTATTTATTATGATTGCAATGAGGGCACCTTTGTTTTTTCTTATGTTTATCTTTTTCAAAAGCCTTGCCACAACTTTTACATGTAAAGCAATTAAAGCAAGTAGCACATTTAGTACATCTTCTGTATTCACCTATTTTTCTTTTAACATCACCTATTTGATAAGTCTTTTGCATTGTAAATAAGTCTTTAGCGAATCTTAAGTCTGATTCAAACTTCTCTGATGCATTGATTATTATAACATTTGCATAAGCTTGTGCTTTAAGAATATCTATTGCTTTCTTAGTAAGTATTCTTTGATTGAAATCTGTTTTGAAACTTAGGCCACACTTTCTACAGGGTATCTGAACATATGCTACATGAGCAGAGTATTTTCCACCGCATGAACTATTCGGACAAGTACCATCTATTATTATTTTATTATTTTTATCATTGAATTCAATCCTTACTGTTTTATCTTTTGCCATCATTCAACCTCTTTACGATTCCATTTAAATGTCCATACCCTACTACAACTAAAATCTTTTTATATTTAGGGATTATTTTTTTTAATTTGTTTACCATAAATTTATCTCTATCATAAATCATATTTTTTTTAACATTCTCAACATATTTACTTTCGCTTTTTTCTTCAAATTTTTCTAATTCTTTAGCAATATCAACTCTTTTTTTTGATAGAGCCATATGTAATAATAAGATTCCTGCAATCCAACTAGGTATTTCATTTTTGGTATCAATTAATTCAATAGGTATATCTTTTTCTTTTTTGATACAATCTTTCACAGCTAAGGCATATCTTTTTCCAAAGTCTCTAACTCTTTTTGAGAACAAGGAGAATACTTTAAATAAGAACATCTTTTTCCCTTTTTTGAAATCATCATATCTTTTATAATCTAATTCTAATGCAATACAATCAATGTCTTTATGTTCTTCAAATAGTTTATCTATTTCCTCTTTACCATTTGGGTCTGTATGAACATCTCCAAATAGGATTAAGTTGTCACATACCCTTACTCTATCTTTTAAGTTATCAATTATGTCCATTTTTGTACAATCTCCTTATTGGAATTATAATTATCACTATTAAAATCAGTGTAATCAAAGTGTCTATTGCCCAATGAATTTAGGAATCCTCCTTTTTTTCGTTATCTTTTACCGAATTTTCAGAATTTTCATTTTGAGTAGTAGGACTGTAAGGTTGATTTTCAACAATATTTTTTTTATCTTCATTAGGAGTATTTGTGCTAACACTAGGTTCTTCTGTGTTAACACTCCCTTCATCCCTTGGTTTATCATAATGTTCCCTTTTGATTTTAGATACATAAGTTTGCGCTATCCCTAATTCTGCAGCAATTTGAGCTTGTGTCTGGTTCATATCAAGCCTTTTGAATACTTCTCCCCTTAATTCTTTTGGAGTATATTTTCTTGCTGGTTTGTCTTGTGGTGCTCCTAAATAACTTTTCAATTTATTCTTTTCTTCTTCAAGGTTTTTAATCATTTCAAATGAACTTCTTAATATTAAATCCATAGCTTTTTGATAATCCTCAAGCCTAATCTTGTATGTAACCTGAACTTTATTCAGTTCTTTTGCCTGGTCTGTTATCTTCCACATAAGTTGTACCATAGGATTTTCACCATACCTTGTTCCTTGTACTTTTTCTTTAAAATCCTGTATATTACCTCTGTAGTTTGGGTCGTTTGTATCGGCTAATCCTAATTCATATAAAATAGAACTTGCTCCACTTTCATAAGTTTGTTTGTCTTTTTCAATACTTCTTTTTTGTTCTTCAAATGTTGCAACTAAAGTAGAATAACTATCTATTAATTTTTCTTTGTTTTTCTCTCTTTGCAGTTTGTTTTCTTCACCGAATCCCCATGCCATTTTAAATTCTCCCTTCGCAGTCAATGAATGCTTTCCTTTGCTCAGACTGGTTATCGTAACTGAACTGCATGAAAGCAGCTAAATATTCCATTATACTTTCTCGGTCATCTACTGTAAAATTTACTTGATACTCAATACAAGCATAACCATTTATTGAACTGTTTGTCCAAAGAGTTAAAGGATAAGCAGAGAGATAATGATTTTCAGTACGACAATCAGGTATATCGTTTATATATTTTGTGCAGAAGAAAGAGGTATAATTAAGCGAGTTAAACTGACTTAAATTAATTCTATTCATGTCTTTGGATACTAATTTCATATTTATACATTCTGTTCTGTTTACTCCAAACGTGCTTGTTTCACTTTTGAAATGACAGTAAGCTGTTTCAGTAGGTCTGTTTTCGAATTCTTTTTCAGCTAAGTATTGTCTAAATTTTGGAGCAATAAATATAAGTATTAAAATCATCACTACGACAAGCGACCATTTAAATATTTGAACTTTATTTAGTTTCTTCTTTATCATCTGTTTTTGCAATTTTATTACCTCCAGGCATATTTTTAACTAATTCATTAAATTGTTCTGCTAGTGCTATCTTTTCTTTGAATAACATTTCAATAGTTTCTGCATCTGTTATACTTGCTAAATTAAGTCTTTCATTTGCTTTTTGATAATAATCTAAATCTTCAGTAAGGTGAATATTTTTTCTTGTAAGTGCTGTTTCTCTTCCATCAAATGTACAGTCTACTCTTACTATTGCATTTCTTCTTGAAGGGTTTTTATCTGTAACCCATTTAGTAGGATACTCTACCCATCTTGCTTTTCCATAATGGGTGTCTACATTTAATACTCCTGGTTTTTTTAACTCATCAGGATAGGCATCTTTTAAATCATCAGAAGGGACAATTAAATAACTAATCATCTGCATCCCTTTGGCACTTTTACTGATATAAGGCGCAGTCTCATCTATTACTTTTCCCCAATTGTCACAACCTAACAATATTGATTTATGCCTTATATCTCCTTGTGCCATATTTATTAATTTTCTTGTTTTGGTTCTTCCTTTTTTTCTTCAGGTTTCTTTTTTCTAACTAGACTTTTTCCTGCATAAAATTCTTTAGCTTTCTTTACGTTTCTAAGCCTGTTGATTAATTCTCCTGCTTGTTTTTTAATCACTCTTAGTTTTTTTTCAATTTCTCTTACTTCTTCATCCATTAATTCATCTACACTTTTTTCTTTCTTTTCTTCATTCATTTTTAGTTTCCTCCTCCTTCATATAAATACATTATTACTCCTTTTATAGTTTCATCAGATATTCCTTCTTTAACTAATTATATCTTCCATTTTAGTTTACCCAACTGTTCTCTCTTTTGTTGATTTATTTGACACCCACATAATTGACATATCTTTTTATGTTTTTGTTTGAACTCTGATATTGTAGTTCCTCTCTTTATTTCATATATTGTTTTACTATAACAATTACCACATCTAATACTTGCTGCATAAGTCTTTTCTTTCATTATAAATCACCCCTGGTCTTTGTAATATTGTTTAGGCAGGTCTTGGCCTTCTGCTTTCTTTTTCCACATCATAAATCCACCTGCTGCAACTAACGCTAATATAATTCCAAGTTGTTGCATATCTTTTTCTTTTTCTCTAACTGCTTCATCTAAATCTTTCTTAGCATCATCTTTTTTAATCATATTACTCATTTCATTTTCTTTCTCCTGTACTCTTTTCTCAAATTCAATTCTTTCATCGGTACACTCCTTGAAATCTGTAGTCAAGGTAGCCTTTGATTCTACACAAACTCCTCTTTCTTGTTTGCAAGTACTTAATTCATCAGTACAAGTATCTGATTGATTAATATATCCAAAGCAATTATTCAGACCGACTACTACATCTCCACAGATATTAGTTAAGTTATCAAATGAACTTTCTAAGTTAATTTTTTTAGTAGAAGTACTTTCATCTCGAATAGTCATCTCCCAATCTATATCTTTTAATTTTTCTTGAGTACCGTTATTGTATCTATAAGTTATTTCAAGAACTAAATCATAATCATCTTTCATAGCGTTTTTTGGAATAAGAAAATTGAATTCTTTACTGGTATCATCATCATCGTCAACATCAAACCAGTCGTGTTCTTTAACTATATCATCTCCATCATCTATGTTTTCCATAGTTGCTTCCATCTCTACTTCAGTTACTGTGTTATTATGATTAAAAAATTTAGCTATTATTTTTACTTCATCACCAGCATATGCATTAAAGTCACCTCCATCTTCGTCTGCGCCAGACTTTCTTTCATCGTTTACATATATTTTAATCCATTCTATTTCCATTCCTTCATATGCTACAACTGAAGGCATAATCAGTATAGTTAAGATTGCTATTATCCATATTATTTTTTTCATAGTTCCACCTCAATCCACCCTTTTTTTGATTCTTTAATTAACTCAATATATTGTTTTTCCGATAAGAGCATGCCACATTTTATTTTTTTAAAGTGTTGTGGTTTCTCCTTTCTTTTCCCCCCAACAAGCATATGTATTGTTTCAATTAATCTCATTCTAATTTTCATTGTTTTTCCTCCTTTTCTTTTTTATCTTCAATTTGTAACCCAGTCCCTTTTGTTTCTATTAAAGGACTTTGTGATTTTACCTCTGTTAATCTAGGTGGTAAATCTACTCCATATTTCCTAAAGTTTAATTTATAAAATTGATTATAGACCCCCTGTCCTTCTTCAAAAGTTCCAACCATAGCCAATTCTCTAAAGCAAGAACGATTTAAATCATATAGAAATTTTGCAGGAACTTCTAAATTTAATTGACTTTTAATAAGCTGAACCATTTTATATTCTGTCTTGGATTTGATAGGTATTCCATAAAAATTAGCATCTCTTGCTTCACCCCACCTATCTAAATTACCCCCAAGTTCTATAATCTGCTCTTTTGTTAAATCTTCAGGTTTAATCTTTCTCTCAATCTCATGCATTTCTTGTTGTAACTTATGTATCGCTTCTTCAATCTCTTCTTTTCTTTCAAGTAATCCTGTTTTACCTTCTTCTTGTAATATTTGTCCCCTTGCTTGTTCCCATATTTTCTGAATCTGATTTGTAAACGCTGATTGAATACTTCCAAAATCGGCTCCGAATATATCCATAAATGTTTGTCTTTCTCTTAATCCTAGTTTTGTCATTTATTCCACACTCAACGTTTTTGTATCTACTATTTTAGTTTCTTCAATAGGTTTAAATTCTCCTAGAACAAACTTCAAAGCATTAATAAATATACCAGTTTCATAAACCATTTTCCTAAATGATTCTGCTGTTGTTTGTTCATACATAAACTCTGAATTTTTCATTTGATTTGTAAAATTTTCAATTTCCTTTCTTATTTCTTCTTCAGACTTCATTTTAGTTTTCCTCCTTAAGGAGGTGCATGATAATTAAAAGGTGGAATTACTTTTCCTTTGAACCAAGTTCTGTCATCCTCCTTTCTTTTGCCCCATCTGTCATATATTACAAATTTCTCTTTTGAGAATATCATAAATTCTTGTTCTTTAAGGTTAAGCAACTGGTCAACATCTTCTTTATCTAAATCAAACATTTCCTTTATCATCTTTCTTTCTTTAGCAGATTGAGTATAAAAGCATGCAATATGTGTAGCGTGTTTAACCATCTCACTATTAAGCTTATCAAGTGACTGAGTATTTCCAACATATCCTATTCCTTGAAACCCACCTTGTTTAAATAGTCTTTCTGAACTCATACTACAGTTATCTTTAACTTTTCCTTCTTCGTAAATCTCTTGCATTTCATCAGCAACTATAATAAGCCTGTTTCTTCTGCCTTGTTCTTTCATTTCTTTCTGATGTTCTAAAATCTTCTGCATAACATCTGCCATATAATTTCTTACCCATCTTGTTCTAGGAGCACCAAATATATTTATTACAGGAATTAGTCCTGCTTCCATTGCCATAATAAATGGATGCCCTTTAATCATCGAACCATCTCTGAATTTTACTTCTAGTTCGTCTGTAACTAAATCATCATTTTTGTAAAGATTAGAAGTAAACTTTTCGTGGAAGATTGTTTCAAAAGTACTTTGCCATTTGAATATCATGCTTCGCATTCCTTCTCCTTTTTTTTCATCATTTGCTTGAGGAAACGCATTAAACAATCCTTTTCTTATATCTTCTAAATCTTTTGCATCTTTAATATACCTGACTGTTCCTCTCAAATATCTTTCTGCTTTATCTAATTTCCAATGAGGTATTCCATGTGAATAGAAAGGAAATTTGTTTAGGAATTCATGAAATGGTAGTGCTAACTTTAAGCTTATGTTTTCATTTCTTATTGGGTCTTTATTTTTATTTGCAAGATAAAATTGAACTGCTGGAATAGGTCTAGGTATTTCTCCTATGTATTTAATACGTTTAATGAATTCATTATAGTCTTGTCTTAAACTAATGTTGTTGAATTGATTCTGTATATCCATCAACCATCCTATTCTGTCTTCCCAAATATAAAACATTCTACCTGTTACTGCATTTCCAAATAGAGACTTTCCTTTTCTTGGTGCACCTGTTACTAATATTCTAGGAGGTACTATTTCGTAAGGAAAGCAAACTAGATATTTTTCATCTGAGAACATAAACGGAACATCTTTATTTTTTTCTAAACTAATCAAATTAGCTTTCTCGTCTTTTTTAGTAAACCTTTGACCACCAAGTATTCCATCTAAATCAGAAGGTGGTATTTTAAGTGGTGCTCTTCTTCTGAAAGGTTTAGGAACATCACCCCCATAAACTATCCAAGGACCTACTCCTGAGAATTTATTAATAGAAGGGTCTGCAAGAACATTATCTCCAACTAACCTAAATCTATTTCTTGGTGCATCATGCTCTATCTTTAATCCAATCCCTGTTTTTCCTGCTTGTCTGAATGCATTATGAGTTATTCCAGAAGAATTCTCTGTTTTTCTTCTAACTACATAAGCAATTTTTTGACGTGGTTTCCACATCTTAACTTCTCTATCTATTGCAATCATGTAATTCGTTCTTTCAAATTCAGAATAAGACATCCTAGTGAATTTAATTAAATCATCTTCATCACCTAATTCTGCGCCATATTTTATATGTGTATTAAGTGGAATAAGTTTATACCGGGGGTTGATTCCATTGTATTTAAGAATTAATTTACCTTTGTTATAGATTTTAGTGCCTAATCGGTCTAGCCATTGGAGTGCAAAGTCTTCTTGAGCCATGTTTCTTATAAGTATGTATCAACTAGTACTGTAAAATGTATACTACTCTCTTTATTTATTTACTCATTTATATAGTTTTCGGTTTTGTTTTTTGTTTGGACTAACAAAAGGTTTATATATTAGTTACCTATTCTTCTACTGTTGTGACAATGAATAATTAATTTCTTTTTATATTTTGTTTTCTACTTTATAGTTAAGATAAAAGTTTATATATTAGTTGTGTTTTACAAATATTTAGTGAAGTAATGTTGGGTGAGGTCGTGTTTAGTGCAATGGTTTCAAGTTAGGTGAGGTAAGGTTCAGTATAGTTACGTCAGGTCAAGTAAAGTATTGATTCACTTCAAAGAAAGTGAACAAGAGGTAGGCAAAAATGAAAGCAGAAGAAAAGAAGAAGGCTATTACTATCCAATCATTGAGGATAGGGAAGATTAAAGTACCATTAAAAGGGAAGACCCCTTTATTGATGGATAGATTTCCAGAGGAAGCAAAAGAGGCAATATTAGCTAAACAATCAGGGATTAGTAAATCTAATAAAAAGAAGATAAGGGATACTAAAGGGCTTTGCCTGACAAGTCACGAAAACTTTGACATTTCGGGCACTCTAAACACTATTCAGGCAAAAAGCTAAAGATGGTAAAAATGCAAGAAAATAAGGAAGATTTAAATAAAGAAAACTATGAAGAATCTCTTATGAGAAGGGTTATGAGGACAGGTACAGGGTTTTCAGGAGGAGTTTTAGCATTGTTGGGGGTAATTTTATTAACAAATCAAAACACATCAATAAAAGCAATCGGTTTGTTTCTAATTGGAATAGGTTTTTATCTTTTTTATTATGGCTCAACTGGAAGATAATATCCCTCCCTCTATTGCTCCACCAAAAAAATCCAATTTAGCTAATGTTCTTCCTATAATCAAATCACTAAAGTTAGAAGATAGATTAATAGGTCTTGTTGTAATCATTATTTTTTTAATATGTTCTGGAGTGTTTTTTTTATACTTGAAAGGGTATCAAAACATAATTTTTTTTGGGTGTTTTGTAATTCTAATAATCTTCCTTATTGTAATTTTACATATCTTAAATAAATTTTTTAAATGATATTAAAATCACCATCTATCTTTAATTCATTCATTTTAAATTCACCCCATATTCATATTTTTCAATATTCAGTAATTCACCCATATTCATAAAATATGTATGGGTGGTATATAAATGTTTCTATTTTTTTAAACCTAATTGAAAATAATCGCTTAGAAATTCAAATATATTCTTTTCACAAACCCTCAAGAACTCTTTTACCTTTTTCAGTTATCTTATAATATCTAAAATGTGAACCATTTGCCATGCTCACATAACGCTTAAATACTACCTTTTGTTCTTGATTTTGGAATCATAAGATTTATATATAAACTTGTATTTTTTATTAATACTTTGGTAAAACATGGGTTATAGTGAGGCAATAAGTAAATTAGTATACTATAACCTATACTATTTCTCTAAATTTCTTTATTTGAATAGAAACATTTAAATACTAGTAGTCTAATTTGTATACTAAATTAGTTATCATGTTATTTCAGGAGAGTATCCATATCAGTTGATACATAATTATAGTTGGTGAACGTATTCACTTTAGTTGATACATACTTATTCTAGGGTATTTTCAAAACTGAGATATTTAAAGCGGTCAAGAATGTCTACCGTCAGAAAGATATTCACGAGGAATAAAGATGGCAAAGACTAAAGTGGATTTGCCTACTTGGATTTTGATTGGAGCGGTCGTTTTTATAGCATATACATTATCTGCATCAACACCTGTTACACCTAATGGTGATACTGGTGGTGTGAACTTGTGCGCGGTGGTAGACGCGAGTTATTAGGTTAATTCGTGACCAAAAACCCGAAGCGAGTTTTACTGCAGAGAGAATGTTTGTGAAAGGAACCGCGATTACCACCGAGTGGGTAAGAGTATTTAAATTAAATAGTGAGTCAAAAGATTTAGGACTAACATCAACAAATTCTGGAACATTATCAACTGTACCTGAAGCAAATTATAGATTGATGTTTGGTGAAAATTCTTCAACTTACTACACACAAGTAGTTGATTATACAGCACCTTGTCAAGACGCAACAGACGCTAAAGTTGGAGTACTTTGTTATATAGACACAAACCCAACAGTAACTGTAAAAGATGAAAACGATGATTCGCAGACATCTAGTACATTTGCACAAGCTGTTACAACAAATGACGAAGTAGGAATTACTGTAAAAGTTAAAGTTGCGGCAGACAAATGTTTCGGTAATCCAAGTGCATCTGGAGATAACGCAATCTGTTTCTTGTATAACAATACAGCACTTATTAGTGTAGAAACAGAAACAGGAACAGCTAACTTACCTTATGCAGTAACTGCTTATTCAGCAGCTGGATATAGCATCAATTGTTATAACCTTGAAAAGCTTGCTGATAGAGGACAAGTAGAAATGCCTGTAACAATTAAGTCTGGTTCATCCCAACCTGGTGTAGACCATAATGTAACTATTTATTTAGATGACGTTGCTTTTGATTTGAACGCAGATTCACTTGATGAAATCTGGGGATTCCATGATGAAGACAACAATGCTCTAGGTTCAGCAATAGTTACAGGAGACTTTATATATATCAGTTAAACCTGATATTTTTTTTATTTTTTTTATTTGTAAAATGGTATTAATTAATGCTAATTATTTAAGTTTTCTAGATAAGACAATATCATATTCATCAATAAATATTCAAGATAATTTAAAGAGGATAAAATGAAGAAATACTTTGGAAAGACATTCGGAGAATGGAGCCATTACGTTGTTATTTATTTAGCTTTATTGCTTTTTTATTATTACTTTATGACAGTAAATCCTCTAAGTGATAAGGTAGTAATCATAGGGGGATTTGTAGTACTTGTTGTAGTTGATACGATTGCAGAAAAATATTTAATAAAATGAAAATAAAAACATCAACATGGATAATTGGATTAATCGGTTTATATTATATCTTAGCACCACATTCATTTCACATGCAGTATTCACCTGATTGGTTGTTAGGATTTGGATTTCAACATACAACTCATAATTTAATTGGATTAGGGTTAGTAATCTTAGCTTACTTTAATCAAAATAAATCAGAGGAAAATACAAAATGAAAGAAATACTAAACAACAAATTTGTTAAGTTTTTAACAGAAAATTGGATAGGTGGAGCATTAGGTTTAATTGCAGCACCAATGATAACAGTATTAGCAATGGGTCCTTTTGAAGCAGCAATGATGTCCTTTACAGTAGGAGGCATTCAGTTATCAGCTTTAGGATATTTAGCTGGAGCAGCAATACAGAAATACTTTTTTAAGAAATAAGTAAATGGCAGACAGATTAAAAGAACTGGATGAGTACTTTATTTTAGACATCTTACTAGTTTTTTTAATGATAAATTATTCGCTTCCTTTAGCAACTATTTATGCAATGATGGTTTTAGTTGGTTCTGTAATGTATTATGCAGGTGGAGACAGAGGAACAGTTAATTGGATTCCTTTCGTTAAACAGAAAGGTGGAAGTTTAATAGGATTAGTTTTAGGAGCAGGAGCAGGTATTGGTTTTATTTACTTGTATAAATATTTAGGTTCTTTGACTCCAATGGCAAATGTATTCGCGACTACAGCATTCGGTGAATCAGAATCAATAGGTAAATTCGTATTTGGTTTTTTGATACCTATTGCAGAAACAAGGTTTTTCTTTAGAACAATATTACAATGGTTCAGTTTAAGAAGAGGAACAGTAAGTCCTTTCTCTTTTACAGGAATTAAAGTAATAGCTGTATTCAGTGCTATTTTTACTTTGTTTCATGATACAGTTAAAGGAATAGATAACACTATTGATTTATTTGCAACTTTCCTTTTTGGAGCAATATCAATAACTATAATATTAACAACTGGTCAATGGATAGAAGCAGCTGTTATGCATATAATAGTAAACGGTCATGCAGTTGGTTTATTTGATTTTATTTTGAAAGGTTCACTCCTTTCAAGCCCATATGTAATAGCAGGGATAATTGGGGTTTTATACTTACTAAGCAAGAACAGGAAAGGCGTTCCGTTTTTAGCTTAGTCAGTTCTTAAGACACCCCATATCCCTCATCTGAGATGAGGGATTCATAGTCACCTAGGCCTTCTAAGTTGGAGCCTACCTCTTAGTAATTTAGGTGATACCAAGACACTAGGCCCAAGCGACCCTTGGGCTTTTGTCGATTTAGGTTCATAAAATGAAGAAGAATGAAAGAAATAAAACAATATTTGTGGTGATAGTAATAATAGCAGTAATATATTTAGTCGGACAAGGAGAAGAAGGGAAGAAGGAAGGAATGGCAGATGATACTACATTAGATTTATGTAATGAAGATAGAGCAAACCAACTTTCCCAAGATTATCCTTGTGTAGCTAAGTGTTTTGAGATGACTTCAACTATTACTTCTTGTTTAACTAGTGAAGGATATACTAATTATAATGATGATATGGGCAAGTGGTTCCATTTATATAACACACTTGAGGACTGTGAGACTTATCTAGAAAATCAAAAGAATAGTGGTAGTTCTTCTGTTAGTACTAAATATAGAGCATTAGATACTTGTATTTCTGGTTTAACAGATGATATTGATGAATTAACTTGTATAGATTATGATTATGGATTACATAAAACCACTGCAAGCTATGTTGCGACTTGTTGGGGAACTGATTGTTATGAAGATTGGGATTATTGTTTAGGTGATAATGTAGTTGAATATTATTGTGAATTGGATAATAATGTTGGTTCTCAACAAATGAGTTGTAATTATGGTTGCTCTGGTGGAGCTTGTACTGGTGTGACTATTGCTTGTGCAGAACTTTCACCTTGTGGAACCGATGGTTTAATAGGTACACCTAATTGTCAAAATGGAGATGTTTATCAAGATTATATTACTTATACATGCCATTACCCTGGAACAATAAATTCTTATTGTTCTTCACCAACAACTAACCAATTACAAGAAATATGTCCTGATGGATGTAGTAATGGAGTATGCCTTGGTGGAGAAGTTAGTTTAGATACAAACAATAACGGTGTTGTTAATTGTGATGATTATTTTTTAATATTAAATTGTATGGACCAACCAATAAGTGGAAGTTGTTCTAGGTGTGATTTAAATTCAGATGGAATGATTCAGGTTTTTGATTTATCTTTTTTTAATTCAAATAAACCAGACAATATCTTACTTAATGGAGCAGATGCAAATTATTGTGAAGATGTTCAGCAAGATTGTAATGATTTAAAAATAACAGCATTTAATAAAATAGTTAGTTGGCAAGGCAGCCCTACTTCAACAAATAAAAATAATGCATTAAATGCTATATTAGCATGGGTGCTATGTTAGGTGATATATATGAAGAAAAATAATAAAACAATAATTATTGTGATTGGAGTCATTCTCTTGTTCTTTTTTATTAAAGGAGATTATACAAAGAAAGAAGCTGCAGCAGACACATCAAATGCTTATATTTCAAGAGCAATTTATCCAACTAATCCAGGCCCAGGAGAAACATTTACAGTAACTTATAATGTATTAAGTGTAGGTTCTGGTTCATGGGGTGTATTACTTGAAGACACAGTTACAGGGGGATGTACTCCTGCTGATGTTTATTTAGGATGGGTAGGAGATTCTACTTCTTCTTCTCAAACAAAGACTTTCACAGCACCTTCTTCAGGAACATGTAGTTTTAGTGGAATATCTACTTTTGCAGGACAATCAGATGAAACAATTTCAGGTTATCAGGAAATAACAGTAGATGTACCTCAATGTTCTTTATCTAATCCAGAGTTATGTACACATATAGGACCTGCTTGTGTAGTTCATAATGGTGTTGCAGGAAAATATTTATGTAGTGATGCTTTTGAATATAACAACGCTATCTACTGTGAAGTAACAGATGTTTTTGATTGTGTTAATGCAGGATATGAATCATGTTTAGATGATGAATGTTATACAAATATTGTATGTAATGCAGGATACGAAGTTTGTTCAGATGGAAATGATTTTGATAATTATTATTCAAATGGAGATGTTTATAAATGCAGAAGTGATGGAAGTGGTTGGTTGATGGAAGATAATTGTGTTTCTTCTGAAATATGCAGGGAACTGTCTTATTCAAATGCTCAATGCGGTGATAGTTGTGCTGATTTAAAATTAGAAGCAATAACTAAAATTTCTTCATGGACATCATCTCCAATTAGTTATAGAAAAAATTTAGCTTTCCAATCTATAATAAATTGGGCAAATAATTGTTGAGGTAATAAAATGAAAAAGATACTAATATATATATGTTGTTTATTGTTTTTAATTGGAGCAGTAACAGCTACAACTTTTACAAGAACGGTTCCTTCTCAGGTAAATCCAGGAAGTTCTTTTAGTGTTACATACAATACTAATAACGCTGGTGGTAATTGGGGTGTATTAATTGAAGATGATGTAAGCGGAGGATGTACCCCTGCAGAAAGAAATTTTGGAATTATGACTGATGAACCTTCTTATTCAGAAACTAAAACATTTACAGCACCTTCTTCAGGTAGTTGTACATTTCATGGAAACTATTTATATACTGGCTCAACTGGTACTCAAGACGAAATAGATTTTCCAGATGCAACCATAACAATCGGAAGTGCACCTTGCACACCTAATTGGGATTGTGTAGATTGGTCAACTTGTTCATCTTCTTGTACTCAAACAAGAGTTTGTACTGATACTAATAGTTGTGGAACTACTTCTGGAAAACCTACAACTTCTCAAGATTGTTCAGGTGGTAGCTGTTCTGTCCCTTGTGTTCCAAGTTGTTCGGGAAAAGAATGTGGTACAGATGGATGCACTAGTACTTGTGGAACCTGTCCAACAGGAGAAACTTGTTCAGCAGGAAGTTGTGTTGAATCAGGAGAAAAGACTTGTGAAGAAATCAAAGGTTGTGAAGTTTATCAACAATGTAATGAAGAGGGAGATGAGTGTGAGATGGCTGGTTGGGTTTGGTTAATCGGTGGATTTTTTGGATTTATGATGTTAATGAGTGTGATGAAATAGGTGAATAAGATGAAAGATAAAACTTTATTTTATATAATAGGTGCAATTGTTGTAATTGGTTTGTTTATGTTTGGCCCTTTAAAAAAGGAAGCAGGAGAATTAGTTAATTTTAGAACAACATCAACTCTTTATGATGATGGTGGAATTGGATTTTCTACTTCTTGTGGAGATTCTTTAACTATTTATGGTCATGAAATAGGCCCAGAACATACATCTACTGAATGCAACAACCATCCAGATTTCGAAGTATTAATTATAGATAACATACCTGGCTCTGCTTATTCATTAGGAGATGGAGTTTGGTCATTACATCAAGACAAAGGGGACATAGACGAAGTTTGGATGTGTATGGATGATTCAGATGGAGACGGAAGTTATGTATCTAGATATGATACAGACGATGCAGGAGATACAACTGTTTCAGATTCACCTAACTTAATAGAACCATCTAATGAGGTAATTTGTGGAAGTTCAGAACCACCTTGTGAAGATACATCTTGGACACCATCAACATCTTCAGTTTGTTCAGGTGATTCTTTTGAACAAACAAGTAATTGTGGAACTACAAGAACAGCAACAGGAACAAAGGATTGTTCAGTTCCTCAAAGTTGTTCAGATTTAAAACAAGACGCCCTTAATGCGATTGTTAAGTGGGCTGTTTGTGTTAATTAAATAAAACTAAGGAGGTAAAGACAAATGATAGACAAGAAAAATGTAAAATGGTTTATAATCGGTATTGCAGTATTACTCATATTTTTCATGAAAAATACTACTGTAATTCCAAAAGAAGCAGTGGCTGATATTGAAGGTCAGCAATGCGGAGAAGACTCAGATTGTCCATGTTTAGGAAAGTATAACATTACTCAATTTGATAGTGGACTAAGCGAAGAAGAAGCAACTGCTTGGGGTATAGGAGTTGGTAGTTGTGAGGACAACGCATGTAACATGACTTGGTGTGCAGATTTAACAGATGTTGGTAAATTTGTTGAAGATAAACCTTGGGCATGGGCTAAAGACAATATAGTTATAGTAGCTTTAATAGTCGGATTATTATTAATCGGATTATTTATGCCGAAATAAACTAGGAGGTAAATAAAATGGCAATGAACAAGAAAGAAACACAGAAAGTAGCAATATTTGGTGCCGCTGCAGGAGCAGTAACTCCTTTTCTCCTGCAATATGTGGTTATGCCAATATTGAATATTTTAGGTGGAATAGTACCAGCATTTAGTGCAAAGCTGGCAGAACCTGGAACAATCTCAATTAACGTGAGAGAAAGTTTGACAGGAATAAACACAGGACTAGGAGATAAAGTATCTGCTTGGATAGTAGACGCATTTGGAATAGGTGTAACAGTTCCAAATTGGGCAATGACTATCGGTCTAAGTGCAATAGGTGGAGCATTACTATTTGTACTAGGTGCATATGTAGTAAATATGTTTGGTATGATGAAAGGAAATGCTAAACAGAAGACAAGAAACGTAATCTTTGCAGGAAGTATAATTGCAGGATTAATCTTAGGTGGATTGGCAATACCAGAAATCAACTTAGGAATGTTTAACGTGTTAATTGCAATGTTAGTAAATGCAGCAATCTTAGCGTTTGTTTTAGTGGAGATAGACGATAGAGCAGGATTCGGTTTAAATCCATTTAAATAAGGAGGTAAAATACAATGGCGAAAGGTAAACTAGAATTAAAAAGTATATCTATGATAGTTCTGGTTGCTATAATTGGTTTGATGGCCTTTGGTGCTATGTTTGTTAAAGATGCAGATACTGACAAATATAAGTTTGACCTTCAACAAGAACCTGGAGAATTAGCATTAAACATATTGAAAGTAGTGTTAATTACAGTGTTTGTTTTTGGAGCAGCAGCTTTGGTATTCAAGATGACTGGAGGGTCTCTTGGAAGAAAAGATTATTGGAAGTTAATAATGATAGGCGCAATACTTTGGTTTGCGTGGGAACCAGTAATTAAACCAATCTTAGAACCAATACTAGGTGGAGCATATACTAATATAGAAGAGATAACCATCAAGTTAGGACAAAAGATGGGGGTATTTAAGTAAGGAGGTAACGAAATGGGAAACGTAGATATAATGAAATATTTAGGATTAGGTGCAGGCGCAGTAGCCTTACCTGTTATCCTGAATAAAATTGCAGAGAAAGTCGCATTTATTTCTACTATTGTAAATCATGAATTCATGTCTTTTTCAATAGTTGGAATAACAGTCGGTGGAATATTGCTTGCATCAGCAGGTATTGGACTAGTTGATTATTTTGTGTTCAACAAATAAAGTCTGACAAAGGCTTTGCTCTAGATAAAAGGTAGGCTAATTTTTTATTTAGGAGAATACGAAAATGAAGAAAGAACAGATGACAAATATTTTTATTTTGGCTTTGGCTATCATAGTTTTATTTGGTTATCTTGATGCTCAACAAATCATACCTTGGCAACAATTGGAAAATTGGGAGCCATATAATACATATGTTGCACCAGCAATAGTTAACATGTGGTTGATTGCTTTGGCTGCTATAGCGATTACTTATTACATTATCAAGAAAGATAAGTCAGAAGCAATAGGTATTTTTGCTGCTTCATATATAATGCTCATGGGAGGGTTACAGGATGTATCCTTCTTTGTACTTAGTTCAAATGTGATGACTTCACAAATGTGTTGGTTCGAAGGAACTCACGCAATTGTAAGTAAACTATTAGGTGAAGCTTGTGTTACACCATTATCTTTGGTGATTAATGCTGTTTTGTTTATTGGAATTGCATGGTTTGTACTTAAATGGTTTTTCAAACAAAAATGGAGATAAGATGAAATCAGAAAACAAAAATATTTTGATTATTATATTAGTTGTAATTGGTTTGTTTTATTTAATAGGTCAGAAAGATATTACACCAATAACTGATTTAGATGAAGACTTAATGGATAAACAATCTAAGTTTAGTGATTCTCCATGGCATATCGAGTCAAGGTTATCTTCTATGAGTGAGGAAGACAGAGAAGATTATCTTATAAATAGGTTTAGTAAGAAAACTTATATAGTTGGTGGAGCTACTTGTTCATCTGAACCAGACTTAAGTGATTGTTTAGAATCGGACCTTTCTATTACTTGTCCTAGTACTTGGGAAGGTAATACTAATTATGGATGTTCAATTGATATTTGGACTGCAGTAGATGATAATTGTGCTTATGATGTTCATGATGCTTACTTAGGAAAATATGATAAGACTCCTGGACAAGTTTTATCTCTTTCAGGACATGATGCTTATTTTTATGATGTCTATTTTTGTACAGATAAAGAATGTGCTTGTGGTACTGAAACAAATAAAGGATGTGGAGATTGGGGTTGTGATGATGATGAAATGACAAGAAAAAGAACTTGTACCCCTCATGAATGTGGAGATAAAGAAGGATGGACAGAACATGCAGATGAATGGTATTATTGTGCTACAGGATTTAGTGAATGCCAAGATTGTGATTCTCATGATTATTATACTTGTTCAAATAATGATATTTATTATTATGATTCATGTGATGATAGAGAAGAGAAGAAAAAAGAGTGTGGAAGTAATGGATGTACTAATGGAGCAACAGTTTGTTCTGGTGGAACAGTACCTAGTCTAATAGAGGTTTCAAGAACAATAAAATCTTATGATGATTTAAATATTGAGAACAAGATAGTTGGAACATTTGTATTAAAGAATGTTGGAGCTGCTATGACATCAAACTGGATATTAGAGATGCAGGTAAATAGATTAGAACAAGTTCAAGCAGTTTATGTAAGTCCTCAAAAAACATGTGAACCATCAACACCTTATAATGTTCATAAGGAATTTAAATTAGGAGCAGACGAACAAGCAACTATTGAATTAACATCTTCAAATATTCCAGAATCAATGATTTTAGCTAATGGAAATACATTTGTTTTAGGGGTTATAACTGAAGAATGTGGTTGTACTGATTTCTCATGTTATAAAGACCCTTATAAAGCAGGAGCTACTTTTGGTTCACATGTAGTTAAAAGTGGTGGAGATGATGACGATGATGATGAAGAACCAGTAGTAGATGCATGCAATAATGAATGTGCAGACTTCCTTCAAGTATGTAAAGATGGTGAATGTAAACTAAATCCATTTATATTTATAATAGTTGGATTGATTGTATTTGTAGGTGTAATGAAATCAAAGGGTGATAAATAATGAAATTCATAGATAAAATAAAGAAAGATAAAAAGTTCAGGATGAAAGTAATAATTGTAGCAATCTTAGCATTATTTATTTATAGTAATTTTTTAGTACCTGGAAAGAAAGAAGTGCAATCTCAAGAAGTATGTAATGAATATAATACACCACATTCCCCTTCAGGACATATAATTAGGGTTAGTGATGTTACAGAGTGTAAAAGTGTCGGTTGTCGTACTGAATACTCAGATAATCCAGAAGATTTGGGATTTTTGGGAAATGAAGCAATTATTGATTTTTTACTAAGAGGATTAGATGTTCAATCTGATTGGGTTAAATGTAAATCAGAAGTTGCTAATGGGAAATATGTTTTAGCTAGTTCAAAATCAAATGCAATGAGTATGTGTGCAAGTGGAATATCATCTGATGCATTAACTGATGGATGGGGTGATGATGTTTATATATGTAGGGCTGCAAACCCTGGAACTAGTTGTTCAGGTACTCTAGAAAAGGCCATAGGTGGAATGGTTCGAGCAACAGGGCTATTTGAAGACGATTGCAAATCAGCATATTATGTAGGATTATTCGGAGGGGGATTTTTACTTTTAATAGGAATTATGTAAGGGGGAAAGAAAATGAGAATAAGTGGATTATTTAATAAAAATGTAATAATTGCATTAGTTGTATTAGCAATCTTTATGTTAGGGGGAGGTAGTGTTTTATTTGCTAATCCAGCATTGTTAATCTTTGGAGGATTAATTTTAGTGTTAATCATGAAAAAATGAAAGCTAAAGATTTTTATAAGAAGAACAAATCAATGGTTTGGATATTTTTGATTATTGTAGGTTTGTTATTAGCTTTCAATAGTGGAGAACAGACTACTGATAAGAAAGAAAGTTTTTTATTAGGTAGTGGAATAGGTTTGGTTGTTTTTGGAATCATTTTGATAGTTGGTGGTATTATATCTTCACCAGTAGGTGCTCCAGCAGTACCAATTGGTATTGGGATGGTAATATTTGGATTAGGGTTTGGAGGAATGGGTATATCTAATTTATTAAGTCCTGCTAAATCAATACCAACTTGGGCATACTTAGCTGGATTTGTAGCAATCATTTTAATGATAAAAAAGAAATAAGGAGGAAGTGAAATGGCAAAAGAAATGTGGAACTTAACAACAAAGAAAATAACTGCATCTGCAGGAGCTGGTGTCTTAGGCTATTATATGTTACAGCCAACACTTACATTTTTACCAGAATTACCTGAATGGGTAGTTAATCCAATTATAGGGCAGATAAGTCTCTTAACATTGGCTGGAGCAGCATGCATATACGCAGTATGGTTTTTATGGAAGGAGATTTAAGTAATGGTTTTAGGGATAAAGAAAGAGAATGCAGACGATATATTAGCTATTTTAATCGCTGTATTAATTTTTCAATCATTACCAAGGCTGCCTTTTATAGGGGCTTATTTCGAGCAGTATCCATTCATAGTTTTAGGTATTGCTTTAGTTTTATTAATTAAAAGGAGGACTATAATTAAATTTTTAAGTGGTTAAAATGGTAAAGAAGAAATTCGATGAGATAAAATAAAAAAGAATAGGAGGAGATAAAATGAAAAAGAAAATGAGGATTCCGTTAATGTTTTTGATTACAATAATGTTAGCGGGGTTAGCAAGCGCTGCAACTTTTGTGGCACCAACAGATAATGCACAGTTAAGTGTACCAAGTTATGAAATGAATGTTTCAGTAACAATGTTCAATGTAGAAAATTGTACAGTAACTGGAACAAGTGCATCTACTGGAGATACTTTAACTGTAAATTTGTACAACCAAACAGTATACACTGGAGCAGGTAATGTAAATGGTACATTAGATGTATCAGCAGAGAGTGATGCATCTGATTGGATATTGACAGGAACATGTTATAACACAAGTGGTACAGCGGAATCAATAACTTCCATAACAGGTGTAGACTTTGATAATACAGCCCCAACTTGTACACTTAGTTCAGGACAGTCAAGCAGTACTGCATATCTACCGACAGCTACATGGACTGTAACTTGTACAAGTGCTACAGGTGCTACAATTGCTTTTGGTGGAAATACATATGATATGACTGAATCTTCTGATGTATGTAGTTTTAGTACAAGAATACCTGAAGGATTGTATGATGTTCAGATTACTACAAGTGATGGACTAAATACAACAAGTTGTACAGAGCTTACTGAAGTAAACATTAGATACGATGACAATGCGCAATTTGCAAGTGCAGCAGCAGCAGGTGCAGCAGGTAAGAAAACCGCAACTTTAAGTATAGAACAAGAAGCAATTAAGAAGAGAAATACAACTCTTGGAATAATTGCAGTTATAGGCTTAGTTTTGTGGTATAGAAACAAGAAAAAGTAAATTAATAGATGCTTGTCTGGATGAAAGTATCATTTTAAATAAAGGAAGGTTTAAATATAAGTAAGTTTTAATATTTTTAATTCCAGGCAGGCATCAGCTTAATAAGATGAAGAGACTGAATAAGCTGGTGTGGTTAATTGTTTTAACTAGTTTTATCTTTATTCCTTCTGTTTTAGCAGCTTATTCTTCTTGTTCAACTACTACAATAGATGAAGTATCTCAAGCAAATTCTGGTGGACTTTATACAAATTCTACAACAGGAACATCTCCTGATACTTTTTGGACTGCTGATGTTTCAGGTTATATTACTAGATTAAACAGCTCTCTTGATTGTGATGACCCAAGTATAGTCCCTGGTGTTTGTGATTCAAAAGATGATGTTCAGGGATTAACTACAAGCAATTATCCTTATGAAGTGATTGCAAATGGAACAAATAATTATTGGGTTTTATATTCTATTGCAGATGATATTTTAGAATTAGATTCAAGTTTTGTAAACAACACCTCAGGGAATAATACTAATGATTTCGGTTGCTCTCAGCCAGCAGGTATTGCTTGGAATGGAACAGACTTTTGGGTTGCTTGTAATGATGACCAATTAATATTTCACCTTGATTCTTCAAGAGGTTATATGGATAATTTTTCAGCATCAGAATGTAGGGCAGGAGGGGATTTATCAATAGCTGGATTGGATTCAAACGGAACCCACCTCTTCCTATTAAATGATGATTTGGGTTCATCTTTGACTGAAATTTGTGTTTTCAATCAATCAAATAATTTAACAAGCAGGGTTGATTTAAGAGCAAGTGCTATTGGTCTAACTACTGCTAAAGGAATGGCGGTTAGTGATGATGGGCTTACTTTTTGGGTTACTCATCCTGATTCTACAAATATGAATATAACAAAGGTCTGTGAAGATATAACTCCACCTACTTATTCTAATTTTGTAAACAACGCTTCTTCTACTTCTACAAATAACACAGATGTAAATTTTACAGTTGATTTAGTTGACGATTCGAGTCTAGGTTATTTTGTTTTTGCACACAATCAATCAGGTACTTTTGTTAATCAAACATTTACATCAACTTCAGGAGCATCTGCTAGTGTATCTTATACTTTAAGAATAAATAAAATTAAAGATAGTAAGATATGTGGTTTGTTTTGGTTTAATGATTCAAATAGTAATATAAACTTTACAAATCAAACTTGTTTTACTGTACAAAACTCAAGACCAACTCTTAAGACAGACTTATCTTTTAGTAATTCTTCTATCGGCCATTCTTTTAATGCAACAGCAGTTTTTAGTGATTTAGATGGTTCAGATGATTTTTCAAATTATACAATAGAATCTTCATTAGGAACTTGTCAAACTATAGGAAATACCTCTTCTGGAAATGATATGATAGTTTCTTATAACTGTACTGGAACAGCTTTAGTTTCTACTACTGTTAGAATAAATGTAACAGATGATTCTGATTATAATATTAGTTCTTCTCAATTAACAAATACTTATCCTAATAATATCCCCTCTCTTAATGGAATAGAAATAAATGATACTTCTCCTTTAGAAAATGATAATCTTAATTGTTCTTTTACTTCTCTTTCAGATACAGATGATGATACAGTTTTAGTCATTGGTTATGATTGGCTTTTAAACTCAGCTTCACAAGGAATAAACTCGTCTTGGTTAGATACAGGAAATACTTCTGCTAGTGAAAACTGGCAGTGTACAATTGTTGCTAATGATGGTTATGAAAACAGTACACTTTATACTTCTGGTTCTGTTAGTATAGGTACTAATTTTAAAGCACCTATTTTAAACTGGACAAACTCTACAGATTACATTACTTTTGTTAATTCAACAGTAGCCACTCCAGTTAATAATAATTCTGCAATAAACCTTTCTGTTACTTTTTATGATGAAAATCCAGAAGATGCATGGACAGCATATTTTTGTAGTACAAATAGTGTAACTGCTTCAGGATGTACATCTACTACTTATTGTAATAGTTCAGTTAACATAACAAATACTAATTTAAGTTGTATTTATAATATTTCAGAAATAACAGATACTACTCTTACTTATTATGCTTTTGTAGTAGACAACACTTCTCTTATTTCTTCTCCTTTTGAAAATGTTATGCATATAAATCATCCGTCTGATGTTCCTACTTTAATAGTTCCAACAGGAAACTCTTCTCTTAATTATACTTTTATTAATTACAGTTCATCTGATTTAGATTCAGACGATATAAATTTTACTATTTATAACAGCACAGATGGGGTTACTTACTCTCAACTTTATACTGGAACAAACTCTTATTTTAATTATACAAACGTTTCTGATGGAACATATTATATTAAATCTTATGCTTTCGACCAACATAATTATTACTATTCTCTTAATTCATCAGTGTTTTCTTTTACAGTAGATTCAACTTTTCCTAGTTTAAATAATGTATATGTTTCAAGCTCAAGTGTTTATACTACTGGTTCAGTTAATTTTTACACAAACGCTACAGATTATAATAATTTAACTTCTGTTTCTTGTAAATTTACTTTAAGCAAATCAGATTATTTAGGAGGGGCACCTTTTAATTTAACTTCTAATTCAAAAAGCAATGACTTGATTTCAGTATTACAAACTATGGCAGCTTATGGAACAGGCACTCTTGAATTAACTAAAGCATATTGTACTGACTCATTTGGAAATACTGCAGAGAATTCATCAGTTGGTATTAATATAACTATCTCAACAGAAACAGTAACTCCTATATCTCCGGGAGGTGGAGGCTCAACAACAACACAAACAGTTATTCAAAAGCCAACTACTAATGTTTCAGAAATAGTAGGACTATGCGGTAACGGTATTTGTGAATCAGATGAAACACCATGGGGTTGCTTTGAAGACTGTGGACCTAAACTTTTTGAATTTGACCAAATATTTTGCTTGCCTTTATTCGCTTGTGGTAACTGGGAAACAGAATGGTTCAATAACCTTATGATACTTCTTGTACTTGTCGCAATTGGTTGGTGGTATTTCAAGAAAAATAATCCTAATTTTCATTTATTTAAAAAGAAAGCAAGGAGAGGATACTAATGGCATATGATATTAAAGATATAAAACAAGCTGCTTTAGGAGCAGTTGTAGCAATACTTTTATTTTATTTAATCAGAGCAGGAAATCCAATATCTATTGACCCTACTAAAGGGCTAATTGTAGGAGTAATTTGGTTATACCTTGCTTCAACTCCTTTCATAAACAAACGAAGGCAATCTAAAGAACATTCAATAGGTAATATAATAGTTGCTTTAGTCGTAACAGCAGGGTTAGCTCTCACTTTTGAAATGGTAACATGGGATGTCCTTACTAGTTTTGAATTTTTCGGTTCAGCAGCATGGTTAGGATTACTACTTGCTATTCCATCTGCGCAGTTTTTTGACAAAATGAATATAAGTAATATGTATGAAAGGTGGTTTTATAAAAAAAGATAAAATGGAACATAGTCATCCAGATAAGCATCCTTTCCCTTTTCTTATGGGAAGGGGTGCTTCAAACTTACGAAAATGTCCAAGATGTAAAATATTATTCGAAGGGTCTGTTTGCCCTCAATGTAATGAGGTAGTATAAATTTAAATACCTAAAGGGAGAAACTAAAAAATGGTAAAAAAACAAAGTAAACAAAATAATTGGATTATAATAGGGATACTCCTCTTTATGGGATTAAACTTAATTTTCAATAAAGATTTTCCTAACCAAATTGCACCTTATAGGCAAATAATTGGAGGAATAGCGGTGTATAGAGCATGGCTGGTATATAAAAAAGGATAATAAAAATAAGATATGGAGGTAATTAAAATGTTAAAAAAAGGAAGTAGTTTATGGATAAAGAAAATTGTAGGAGTTTCAGTAGTTTTACTTTTATTCAACATAGAGATTCCAATACCTTATATAAGAGAAATAACATTAGGATTGGCAGCATTTTATTTGATAATTAGTGGGAGACAACTCTAATGCCAATAATAAAAACAAAAAAAGGATATAAGTTTGGAAAGAAGGGAAAGGTTTACAAACAAAGAAGTAAGGCAGTAACACAAGGAAGAGCTATTAAATCAAGTCAATCAAGGAGGTAAATAAAATGGTAAAGAAGAAATGTGATAAAAAAAGCAAGATTAAGTCAAAAGGTAAAGGAAGAGGATTAGGTACAGGCGCTGGTAAGGGGCCAATCGGAAGAAGAAGAAAATGAAAAACGAAAGGTGAACTATAATGTTTAAGAAGAAGAATCTTAACAATAAAAAAATAATTTGGATTATTGTTATAATTGGATTCTTATTTCTTTTTGCGAATTTGAAGAAAGAAGCAAGACCATATACTATTGAAGAATTTGATTTTTATGGGATAAACTGGGTATCTTCAAGAATCGCATCTTTTGTAGATGGAAATCCAAATGACCCTGCTGCAAGAGGAACAACTAGTTTAAATGTAATACAGAATAATTCAATAACACAATCATATAGTGTTTTTTGGGATGGAGGGGACCCACCTTCTGCTGATGGCAGTCTATCATTTTTAGTGCCTAACAGTACAGAGGAGGTAATGTTCTTATTAAAATATGATGCTTCAGGAGGAACAGGTTCTTCAGGAAGTTCAGGATGTTCTATAAATAACATAAATTTTATAAGCCATTCAACTTATCGTAGTAGACAGACAGATTGGAAACCTCCTATAAATAATGAGGTAATAATTAAAAAATCAACAGATGATAATTTTTGGGCAATAGTTAATCTACATAACCCTTCAGAAGGAGAGTCTATAAAAATAGGTTCTAATATTGATGGTATGAAGATTGTATGTTATGGAACTATTCGTGCAGAAGAATCATCAGCTAGTGCTCACTTAACTATAGATAATTTTGAGATTGTCTATTTAGAAGATGTTGAAAATAATGAAGCAGGGCAGGAAGAACAAGAACAAGATGAAGAAAAAGAAGAAGCTGAAGAAGATTTAAATCCATTGATTTATTACTTTGGGTTTTTTATAATATTATTCTTTATAATTATGATGAAGAAATAATATGGACTAAAAGATGAAAAAGAAAACAATATTTATTTTGATTTTGATTGCAATAATGGCATTTCCTTTAGACATAGGAGTATTTATAAACAGAATACTTGGGTGGAAAACTCATATAATTTTATACTCAATGTTTGCTGTGTTTGTAATATATAATATGAAAGGGAAGACAGTCAAAGATAAGTTTATCAATTTCAAGAAAGCAGTATGGGATAATGGATACAATAAGAAATAGTCATCCAGACAAGCATCATCTTATTTTTTAATAAGGTGGTGCTTTCATATTCAAAATGTACACAACAATTTTAATCGGAAGCATTGTAGTTTTAGCATATCTTTACTTCAAATACAAGAAAGGTATAACTAAAGAGTTAATTATAGCTGCGCTTATATCTTATATTTGGGTTTCTTTAAGCGGAATCTATGTAGGTTATACTCAGTTAAATCATTGTTTATTTGGAGTAAACCTTTTTCCTTGGGTAGTTTGGACTGCAGCATTAGTGATTTTAAGGGAGACATATGAAAGGGTTAAAGGCAAAGATAGGTTTTTGAAAGTTTCATTATTATTCATTGGATTAGTAATTGCTTTAGAATTTATAGGTTATAATTATTGGGGAATTCAATTAACTAGTAATTATTCAGGTCTTTTTGGATTTGAATTAATGCATATGCCTTGGTTTGGTAAATTATATCATCTGACTATTGGACCAATCTATCTTAAGATAACAGATAAATTAGGTGTAAAATGAAAAAGAGAAACCTTTATATATTAGTAACTGTAATACTTATCTTAGCTTTGTTAGGAAAAGACGATACCAGTATACCAATTCAATCAGTAATACCAGAGTGTTTTGAACATGAAGATTGTAAAGTTCCTATCCTTCAAGGTTATTGTGATGTTAGCTATGGTTGTGTTAGCGGTAAATGTTATTCAGAACAAATAAAATGTCCAGAAGTTTGTTATAGCGGAGAAGATGAAGATATGGATAACTTAATTGATTGTAAAGACTCAGATTGTTTTTATTCTATTTATTGTCCTTGTATTAATACAGATTATACTACTTGTTTAAGGGGGGACTGTTATTGTTCATTTGGTTCTCCTAGATGGGTAGTTGAAGCAGGAGACGGAATATGTAGGTGTGATTGATGTTTATAGATAAAGAAGATGGGCAAGTTTATGATGATAGTCCTTGGTGGGACTATGGTAAAATTCAGGAGGAGGAGGAAGAAGAATGAAACTTAAAGATAGAGATATTAAAATAGGTATTAGTATAGCAATAAGTATACTAGTTTTGTTTTATATGTTTTCATCAGGAACTAAAGAAATTACAACAGTAGGAGGTAATTGGAATATATCAAATGAAGTAAGTGAGGCAGGATATGAAATGTATCTTGTTGAAGAATCAGACTTTGATTACACTAATCCTGTTCTTTTGAATTTAGCAAAGCAGATAAAAGAATCAACAAATAGCCCAGAGGAAGCAATTAAAAAAACGATTAAACATGTTGCAACAAACGTAAGATATAGTTCAGCTATTACTATTGATTATTGTTTTAGTGAAACAGCTTCTAAAGTGGCAGAAGTTCAAGAAGGAGATTGTGTATCAATGAGTAGGTTAGTTACTGCTTTACTTAGAGCACAAGGTATTCCAACTAAAACAGTAGGTGGATGTTTGACTTCAGAAAGATGTGATATTTTATTCAGCACTGTTCCACTTTTAGAAACTCAAACAACTGAAATGAGTATAGGGGATTTTAAGAAAAGAGGTTTCCTTCATGAATGGGCTGAGACTTGGACTCCAGAAAGAGGATGGATGGTAGTAGAAGCAACTGCAGGAAGATTATATAGCACAGACTGTGAAACTTATCTTTTTTATAGTTATGATTCAAACAGCCGAAATAGATGCATAATAAACGATATGTCATTTTGGAATCAATGCAGGGTAAGTTAAGGAGGTAAATAAAATGGTAGATATTAAATTAATAATAATTGGTGTTTTAGTTATATTGTCTTTATGGCAGTATGCAAGCCCAGATAAATCACAAGAATTTTTAGAACCTTATTACGAAAGCATAGTTGAGTTTGTTGATTTTAAGAACCCTATTAAAGGAGAGGTTATTAACGAGACTGCTGAAGATAAATGTGCAACGCATGCAATAGATAAAGTTTGTGGTTCAAATGGAATAACTTATGATAATATGTGTTATGGAGTATTAGATGATATATATAAATTTACTCCAGGAGAATGCTAAAATGGTGAATGTAAATGTATCAAAACATAAAAGGAAAATAAACGGAAAGTGGAGAGATGTTAAGAAGTATGATAGAATTCATAGACCTAAAGGAAAGAAGAAAATAGTAGATAAGAATATTGTTTTGAAAAGTCCAACTCATGATATGTATAGGGTTAGAGATGAAAATGGGGAATATATTGGTTGGAAGATAAAACAATGAGATGGTACTTATTTATATTTTTAATAATAATCCCAATGGTTATGGCAGATACAACTATTAGAAACGGAACATGCAACGTAGGAGAAACTTGTCTTTTTTCAATGTATCAAATAAATGATTCACATATAGGAAATTGTAATTACTTTAATTATTCAGTATGCTATCCTGCGACTATTCCTATAACTTATTCAAACGGAAGCTGTGCAGCAGGATATACTTTTATTTTAAGTTCTTATACTGAAAACAATTCACATGTATCGGCTACTGTAGACTATTTTGATTATTCTTTATGTAGTGATAATTTCAGTTCATGTAATCTAAGAGTCGCTTGTAATGCAGGAGAACAAGGGATAGTTTCTTTATATCAAACAGACAATTCTCACGTTAGCGAAGTAGGAAATTATACTAATAATATATGCTGTGCTAATGTAACTGCTGTTGTGCCTGTAGTACCTTCTGGTGGAGGGGGTGGGGGAAGTGTTCAAAAGAAGAAAGATTTATATGATGTAAGTATTCATGTTAAAAAGAATAAATATCTTCCTGAATCAGAAGTTAGTGCTACTATCAAATTAATTAATTTAGGTGACAGACCAGATAAAGATACAATTATAACTTATTATTTAGTAGACCCTAGTGGAAATAATTTTAGTGAATCTAAAGAACAATTTTATGAAGTACCTCCTTCTGTTTATAATAAAGAAAAATGTGAGTCAGTTGGAGGGGTAATCGAGTTGATTAGTGGAAGGTGTGTTTATAAATTAGAAAGAATAATAGCCTTACCTACTAATACTTCCCTCGGTGATTGGAGTTTTAATGTAGATTATTATACCCCTCTTCAAGGAGATATTTATGTTTATGATTCTTTCGAGGTTGTCAAAAAGATATATGAACCTTACTGGCTTATTTTAGTTGCAATTATTTTAATATATGGTTTAGAGAAATGGAGGATTTTTAGAAAATGAAAAAGATAATATATTTAATAATATTTTTAATAAGTGTAGGATTTGTTTTAGCTAATGTGCAAAGCCATCCTGCAGAACAGGTTTTAAACGGAACTTTTGGAGTTGGAGACTATGTAATAGATGGACAATTAAACTTATCTGGTGATTTAGTGATAGGTACTAATGTAAATGCAACAGGGGATATTTGTATAACCAATGGAAATTGTCTAAGTACAGTTAGTGCTGATAATACTACTTGGAACCAATTAGTCGCAAATGGATTATATGTTTCAACTGCGTATACTAATTTAACTTATGACTCCGAATTTCAAAATGAAACGATTGTAAGAAGTTACAACGATTCATGGATAAACCAAAGTGGATTAATACTTAATTATTCTGCTATAATTACTGGAAGTGATAATACTACTTGGAACCAATTAGTCGCAAATGGATTATATGCTGACATATCTGTTTCTGGAGATAACACTACTTGGAATCAGCTTGTTGCAAACGGACTTTACGCTGATATTTCAGTTACAGGAGATAATGTATCTTGGAGTCAGTTGGTCGCTAATGATTTGTATGTCGCTGAAGGGACT
>Ga0208904_1000506_pt1 | contig 32414 bp, 31 predicted proteins | sample AntAceMetag02UKB_FD_184774 | JGI IMG/M metagenome (GOLD analysis project Ga0208904, IMG submission 184774) | Saline lake microbial communities from Ace Lake, Antarctica - Antarctic Ace Lake Metagenome 02UKB (SPAdes) (version 2) | ecosystem: Environmental > Aquatic > Non-marine Saline and...
ATAAAATTGACTAAAAAGATATTTGGAATGTCTGATCAGAACTTTTTGATAAAAGCTTTCTAGTTAAAGTTAGTAATAAAAAATTGAAAACAAAAACAATTAAAAAGGTTGATCCAGTTTTACTTTCGATAGTATTGATTCTATTGGTTTTTGGTTTGATAATGATTTCCTCGGCGGGAATTATTTTTTCCAATGTTCGTTTTGGGGATGAGTACCATCTTTTAAAACGACATTTTCTTTATGGGATCATAATTGGATTGCCCAGTATGTATTTGGTTTCCAAAATTAATTATAAAGTATGGGAAAAAATAGCTTTGCCTTTTTTTGTCGCTACCCTAGCTTTATTGGGGTTGGTTTTAATTTCGGGAATTGGAGTGAGCTATCAGGGAGCCAGTAGGTGGATTGATTTAGGTCCAATTAGTTTTCAGCCAACCGAAATTGCTAAAATTGGGATTATTATTTATTTAGCGTCTTGGTTAAAAGGACGTGGTTCTAAGGTGCAAGATTTTAAAGAAGGGTTAATTCCGTTTCTGATGATTCTAGGCTTTACCGCTTTTTTGATTATTTGCCAACCTGATATTGGAACCTTAGGAGTCATTGTGATAACTTCTTTGATAATGTTTTTTGTTTCTGGGGCTCCGATTAGATATATATTTGGGATTTTATTGGGAGGTTTGGGTTTAATAGCCCTATTGATTAAAATTGAACCTTATCGAATGAATCGATTAACTGCTTTTTTGGATCCTAGCATTGATCCTCAAGGAATTAGTTATCAATTAAATCAAGCTTTATTAGCAGTTGGATCAGGCGGGATTTTTGGTCTGGGTCTCGGACAAAGTCGTCAAAAATTTAATTATCTTCCCGAGCCAGTTGGAGACAGTATTTTTGCGATTATTTCAGAGGAATTAGGAATGGTTGGAGCCAGCATCTTGATTTGTTTTTTTATCGCTTTTGCTTTGAGAGGTTATCGAATTGCTCGGCGGGCGCCAGATGAATTTAGTCGGTTAGTGGCGGTCGGAATAACTTCCTGGATTGTTTTTCAGGCACTAGTTAATATTATGTCAATTATCAAGCTTATGCCTTTAACGGGAATACCTTTGCCGTTTATTAGCTATGGTTCGACTTCTTTGGTGTTTACTTTGGTGGGGATGGGGATACTGCTTAATATTTCGAAACACGCTAAAATGGACTGAAAAAATTTCAAAGTTCAAATTATTCCAAATTATTCCAAATCAAAACTAAAATCCAAATTTCAAATATTTTACTTGTTTAAGCAAGTGTTTTTAATCATTTAACATTAAGATTTGATTTGATATTTTAAATACTTTAGATTTTGAAATAATTTTTTAGATATTTTTCTCTTGAAATCAACCTCTTTGTGAGTTAAACTTCTTCTGTTAACAATAACAATCTTTTATGGGCTTACTGGATAAATTTTTTGGCAATGCCAACGAAAAAGAATTAAAAACATATTTAGCGATTATTGAGCAAATCAATCAACTTGGAGATAAATTCAAAGGTTTTTCTGATAATCAAATTAAGGAAAAAACCAAAGAACTTCAAGATAAATTAAAAGAAACTAATGATTTAAACAGTGTTTTGCCAGAGGCTTTTGCTAATTGTCGAGAAGCCGGAAGGCGAGTTTTGGGTGAACGAGCCTTTGATTCTCAGATAATGGGGGCAATGGCTTTGAATAGGGGAAAGATTTCTGAAATGAAAACGGGAGAAGGGAAAACTTTGTCAGCGGTTTTAGCGGCTTATCTGAATGCCTTAACTGGTAAAGGAGTTCATGTGGTAACCGTTAATGACTATTTATCAAAACGAGATGCTAATTGGATGGGGCAAGTTTATAATTTTCTGGGCTTATCAGTTGGTTGTATCGCTCACGATTCTTCTTTTCTTTACGAGCCTAACAAAACCGATGATGACGCCGTTAGCATTGAAGAGGAAAATTTAATTACTGTTTCTCGGAAAGAAGCTTATGGAGCGGATATTACTTATGGAACTAATAATGAATTTGGTTTCGATTATTTGCGAGATAATATGGCACAAAGTGAAGAGCAAATGTCACAACGAGAATTGAATTTTGTAATTGTGGATGAAGTTGATTCAATTTTGATTGATGAGGCTCGAACTCCTTTGATTATCTCAACTGCCGATGCAGAATCTACTCAACTTTATGAACAGTTTGCTAAAATCGTTCCTCAATTGAAAGAAGGCGAAGATTTTAATTTAGATGAAAAATTAAAATCAACTGATTTGACTCAAGAAGGAATTACGAAGGTCGAAAAACTTTTAGGAATAGATAATTTATTTGAAACTAGTCGAACTCGTTACGTTCATCATTTAGAACAAGCTTTGAAAGCTAACGTTATTTTTCAAAAAGATCAAGATTACGTGGTTAAAGAGGGAGAAATTATGATTGTCGACGATTTTACTGGTCGTTTAATGCCGGGTCGACGTTATAGCGAGGGTTTACATCAAGCCATAGAAGCCAAGGAGGGGGTTAAAATTCAACGAGAATCTAGAACTTTGGCCTCAATTACTTTTCAGAACTATTTTCGAATGTATGATAAAATTTCAGGAATGACTGGAACTGCTTTAACTTCAGCGGAAGAATTTGATAAAGTTTATAAATTGGAAGTAGTGCAGGTGCCGACTAATAAACTTATGATCCGAAAAGATTTACCGGATGTAGTTTACAAAAATGAAAAAGGGAAATTTAATGCTATTGTTGAGGAGATTAAAGAATTACGAAAAACTGAAAGACCAGTTTTGGTGGGTACAGTAGCGATTGAAAAATCAGAAGCCCTATCAGAGGCTTTATCAAAAGCTGGTATTCCTCATTCAGTTTTAAATGCCAAGAATCATGAAAAAGAAGCTCAAATTATCGCTGACGCTGGCAAAAAGGGATCAGTAACAATTGCCACTAATATGGCTGGTCGAGGAACTGATATTAAATTGGGCGCAGGCGTTGTGGATTTAAGGGGATTATATATTATCGGAACTGAGCGGCATGAAGCAAGGCGGATTGACAATCAGTTGCGAGGACGATCTGGACGACAGGGTGATCCTGGGACTAGTAAATTTTATGTTTCCTTGGAGGATGAATTGATGCGAAGATTTGGGGGAGATCGAATGTGGGCCTTAATGGATAAATTAGGATTGCCTGATGATCAACCGATTGAAAATGGCATTATTTCTAAATCAATTGAATCTGCTCAGTCTAAAATTGAAGGTCACAACTTTGATATTCGAAAACAAATTTTAGAATATGATGACGTGGTTAACAAGCAGAGAGAAGTTATTTATGGACATCGTCGAAAAGTGCTCAAGAAAAAAGAAATTAGAACTGAAATAGCTGATATTTTGAAAGATGAAGTAGAAAATATTGTGTCTGCTCACACTTCAGAAGAATTGGAAGAAAAATGGAATACCCAAGAAATTCAAGAAGAGATAGAGGTTCTAATGGGGAAACAAGAGGGGCTTAAAACGCAACTTTCTAAAATTAAGAAATCAAGAGAATATCCTTCTAGCGAAGCTAAAAAAAGTGCAATGATGGACTATATTTCTCAACTTTTAAAAACTGAATATAGTCATAAAGAGCAAAAAATAGGCGAAGAAATTTTTCGAAAGATTGAGAAAGAAGTTTATTTAAAAACTACGGATCAATATTGGATGGAACATTTAGACAATCTTAGTCATTTGCGGGATTCCACTAATCTTCAAGGTTATGGCCAAAGAGATCCACTAATTGAATATAAAAAAAGAGGTTTTGAACTTTTTCAAACGCTTTTGGCTAATATTAATCATTCGATGATAAAAACTTTTTTTCGTATTCAACCGATGGAAAATCAAAATATCCCGACTCCTCAAACGGTTGCCCAGAATTTACAATTTAGTGGAGGAGATATGCCGAAACAATTCGAAGGGAAGGATAAGCCTGTTGCTAAAGAGCAACCAGTTCAAAAAGGTGAGCAGGTGGGACGGAATGAGCCTTGTCCGTGTGGGTCGGGGAAGAAGTATAAAAAATGTTGTGGCAAGAGTTAAAACCTAAAAATTTGGCGAATTTTTTTGTCAAACTCTCCGTTACTCTTTCGCCGTACTATCTGTACGCCTCATTCGGTACTCGAGTTTTCCTCAAACTTCACTCGAATTTTTAAGTTCTTGAGGTTTTGCAAATTAAAAATTTTAAATTAAAAATAAAAAATAAAAAATTAAGCGGTCTGAGGATCGCTTTTTTGTGGGAGAAAAAATAAAATTTAAGTAAACAAAAATCCCCTGGCGTGTATTTGAACGTCAGGGGATTTTAAGCAATTTTTGGGAAAATCTTGGGAAAATATATTAAATAATTTTCATCAAGATTTTTCCATCAACTGGAGAATCCATTGAGAAGGAGTTTTTTTTGATGCCAAGCCGGAAGAGAAGGTCTTCAAGTATGACTAAATTTTCTTTTTTTAAAAATTTCTCTTCTCCCAATTCAATCTCGATCTCTATTCTGTCTCCGCGAATAGATTCTTTAAAAATATCTACTACGCCATGAGCGATTCCGCTCAAACTAGGCCCTACTTCTTTGCCGTTAATTTGTGCCATAATAATCTTCCTCCCAGAGATTTAAGGTTGTTGTTTAAAGTGCTGATAGTTTTATATTTAAGCAAAGTTTAGACGTTTGGTCAATGTTTTTTAGTATTTTGTAGATAGTGTGTGGTAAAATAAATTTAGTAAAAATAAAATTTAAAAGTATTTAAATAAATGAATATTATTGAAGAAATAAGAAAATTTGTAAAAGAAGAATGTCAAAAACCGACCAGTAAATATGGATTGGAGCCGTTTGAGTATCATTTTAGGCCGATGGTAGAGTGGGCGAAAAAATTGTCTGATGAATTGGGTGGAGACAGGGAAGTGATTCTGATAGCTTCTTGGCTACATGATATTGGCTCAATTATTTATGGTCGGGAAGATCATCATATTACGGGAATCAAGATTGCTAGAAAAAAATTAGCTGAGCTTGATTACCCAGAAAAAAAGATTCAACTGGTTGAGAAATGTATTTTAAATCATCGAGGATCGCAGGACAATCAACGGGAAAGCTTGGAAGAGCAAATTGTAGCCGAAGCCGATGCAATTAGTAATTTTGATAACGTTGTTGGAATTTTAAAGACGGCTTTGGTTTATGAAAACAAAACAGAACCAGAAGCTCGACAAGAAGTTCTGAATAAATTGGAGCGGAAATGGAAACAGCTTAATCTTGAGAGTTCTAGGGAAATGTTGAGGCCGAGGATGGAAGCGGTTAAAATATTGTTTGGATAATATTTTGAATTTCGATTCAATGTTTTAATTTTCTAATTATTTAAACGAATAGCAAACGAAGTTTGCGAGTTTAAGAAATTAAGTCATTCGAAATTGATTCAAAATTCAAAATTTTAAATTCAAAATTATTTTTAAAATTTCATTTTAAAAATGTTTTCCTTTGAAAAATTTCTCTTATTTCTAGCTATTTTTTTGTTCCTGGTCTTGGTAGTCCAGCTTTTTTTAGCTTGGCCGTTTGAGGAGAAAATTCCATTGCAGGTTAGTTTTTTAGATGTGGGCCAAGGTGACGCAATTCTAATTAATTATCAGAATCAGTATCAAATTTTGATTGATAGTGGAGTTAGTAATAAGAAAATTTTAAGTGAATTAAGTCAGGCTATGCCTGCTCAAGATCGATTTATCGAAATTGTAATCGCTACTCATTATGATAAAGATCATGTGGGAGGGATGAGAGCAGTTTTTGAGAATTTTAAAATAGGTTTATTTTTAGACAACGGTCAATTTGCAGAAACTGACGCGATAACAGTTGTCAGCGATTTATTAATAAATAAAAATATTACTCATCAAAAAGTTTTGGAGAATTCTAAAATTGAGTTTGGGAAAGATTTAGTTTTGAATTTTTTTAATCCTGACGGCGAAGAGAGAACAGCTAATGATAATTCGGTGGTGGCCCGCCTAGATTTTGCAGAAAATTCCTTTTTATTTACCGGGGATATTGGATTTAAAACCGAGAATGATTTAATTCTGGATGGTCATAATTTGGATGTGGATTGGTTGAAGGTGGCTCATCATGGATCAAAGAATTCTAGTGGGGTAGATTTTTTGGAGAAAGTAATTCCTGAGAAAGCGATTATCTCAGTGGGAAAAAATTCTTATGGGCATCCGGCTGAAGATGTCTTGGATCGTCTGCGAGCTAGTGGGGCGGAAATTTTAACTACTCTTGAAAAAGGCACTGTTCGGATTAATTGTTGGGAAGAAAGGGAATGCATTATAAATTAATTTCAAAGCTCAAATTATTCCAAATTATTCCAAGTCAAAACTAAAATCTAAATGTCAAGTTTTTCATAAAAGACTTGATTATGCAGTAGTTTTAGATTATAATTTAACCAATATTAAGTAATTAAAAAATAAAATGTCAACAAAAATATTTTTAAAGTGGCCATTGATTATTGGAATTGCGATTGTCCTCAATCTTTTCTTTGCTTATGCCATTAAAGTAATTTATCCTGGTCAAGACTATGAAGATTTCTGTCCACAACAACAAAAAATAGAAAGAATTGCCACTTCTGAACAATGTTTAGAGAAAGGAGGACAATGGGACGGATCTTATATAACTCCAGAAGAGACTGGCTATTGTAATCAAAATTTTAAATGCGAACAAGAATATCAAGCCTTTTTAACGGTTTATGAAAAAAATGTTTTTATAATTCTAGTAGTTTTAGGAGTGATCGTTTTTGGAATGAGCTTCTTAACTGGAATTAATCAAGTTCTCGCTACCGCTTTTTCCTTTGGCGGAGTTTTGACTTTTATAGTGGCTTCAATAAGATATTGGGAATTAGCTGAGGATTGGTTGCATCTCCTGATTTTAGCGTTAGCATTGGTGGCCTTAATTTGGCTGGGAGTGAAGAAGTTTAAAGATATAGAAGCAAAATAATTTTTTTGATTAAAAAGTTTTTAAAAATATTTTAAAAACCTCGCTTCGGCGAGGTTTTTATTTAAATGAAAACCAAAACTCAAATTATTCTCCGCCTCGGCAAGCCTTCGGCGAGACGGGCAAATTATTCCAAATCAAATCTAAAATCTAAATTTCAAATATTTCGTTTGATTAAGTGGAGGTTTTAATTATTTGACATTTGAATTTGATTTGAAATAATTTGGAGTACTTTGGATTTTGATATTTTAAAAGTATCTTAACAAATACTATCTGTTTTATGGAAAAAGTTTTTTTGTGTTATAATTACAAAAATAAATTCTGAGCTATTTTTATGAAAAAAATCAAAATTGCTTTATTATCGGGCGGGTTGTCAGAGGAAAGAGAAGTTTCGTTAAATACTGGGGAAAAAATATTTCAAGCCTTGGACAAAAATAAGTATGAAATTTTTAGGTATGATCCGAAAACAGATTTAAAAAAGTTTATCGAGAATGGTTTAGCTAAAAAATTTGATTTAGTTTTCCCGGCTTTACACGGTCCTTATGGTGAGGACGGAACTTTACAGGGAATGTTAGATATGTTGCAGTTCCCTTATGTTTTTTCGGGTTGTTTGGCGAGTGCTTTAGCTATGGATAAATTTAAAACTAAAAGAATGGTAGAGGGCTTCAGAATTCGAGTGGCTCAGGATTTAATTATTAAAAAAAATCAAGGCTATGATACTGATAGAATAATCGATTATTTAGATTTACCAGTCGTGGTCAAACCAATCGAGTTAGGGTCATCAGTAGGAATCACTATCGCAAAAAATAAAGAGGAATTAGGAATTGGGATTAAAAAGGCCTTGGAGTATGGAGATATTTTATTGGAAGAATTCATAAAAGGACGAGAGTTAACTGTGGCTATTTTAGGGAATGAGAACCCAAGGGCTTTGCCAGTAATTGAAATTAAACCAAAAAGTTCAGAGTGGTTTGATTATAAAGCTAAATATGAAGTTGGCGCATCGGAAGAAATTTGTCCAGCTCCAATTTTTGAAGAAGTAAAAAACAAGATTCAGAAAAATGCTTTGAAAGTTTTTAAAATCATTGGTTGTCGAGATTTAGCTCGGGCTGATTTCATTTATGACGAAGATAATAAAAGGCTTTATTTCTTGGAAATAAATACTATTCCAGGAATGACTGCTACTTCTTTAGCGCCTCAAGCAGCTAAGGAATATGGATTAGAATTTCCGGAGTTTTTGGATAAATTGATAGAGTTGGCAATGGGAAGAACGGGGAAGAATTAATATTGTCTTAATTGATTAGGTTTTAAAATTATTCAAAATCCAAATTATTCCAAATTATTTCAAACGAAATCTAAAGCTTAAAATCTGAACGTCAAAAAGTTTTGGATTTTAGTTATTTGTCATTTTTTATTATCTCTAGGTTTGGCGTAAGTTCTTATTAAAACAGAGTCTTTGATATTTATTTAAAGCATGTTATTATTTAATTGTTATGGATTTAAAAAGATATCGTGGTGAAGGAGGTTGTGCTCCACGAAACAATTCGATAAAACCCGAAGAAGCGCCTGGAAATCGATTTATTATTCAAGAACATCAGGCGGTTGGTTTTCATTTTGATTTTAAACTAGAAATAAAAGATAAAAATAATAAAGTAAGTGTTTTGCATTCTTGGATTATTCCTAAAAATATTCCTCTGGAGCCAGAAGTGAAACATTTAGCCATAAAGGTTGATAATGAGTCTCTGCGGTTTTTAGAATCTGATGAAGAAAGCGTTAATGAAAAGTTTAGCGAAGTTAAATTAAAAGTTTGGGATAGAGGACGATGGGGGTTAATGAGAGGTGATATAGAAAATGGGGCTATCTCTTTCAATTTATTTGGTAAAATAATCAAAGCTCGTTATACTATGCAGAAGTTGAGGGAGGATAAAAAGAAAAATCAGAAAAATCATTGGGTAATATGGCGAGTGACCGGCTATAAATAGAGAGATTTTCTAATTTGGTAAACTTCTTTGTTGAAATTTCCGCTTTTCGTTCGCCGTACTATTCAGTACGTCTCACTCAATGCTCAATTTCGCCTCGAATTTTACTCAAATAATAAAATCTCTAAGCGCTTGGTTGAATCGCGCTTAAATGAAAAAATTTTTGAATTGGTGCTTGGATTCTCCCCTGCCTGCCGGCAGGCAGGTCGAATTGAACTCGAATAAAAAAACTTTGATTTTGATAAAATAATTTTTTATTATAGATAGACTAAAATGAAAGACAAAAAAGAAAAAAACAAAGTAAAATCTGGTGATGCTTCTCAAGAGAAGTCGTCGATTAAAAAAGGATTAGTGCATTCTGATGTTAAAAAAAATATTATCGCTATTCTTTTGGTGGTTTTTTCGTTGTTATTTTTGTTGAGCTTGATTGGTCAAGCTGGAGTAGCAGGAGGTCATATCAATAATGCTCTAGGGTTAATCTTCGGTTGGGGAAGGTTTTTATTACCAGCTCTATTGATGGTTTTGGGTTTTGTTTATTTTAGAAGATATGATAAATATCGGTATTATTTAACCACTATTGGAGCGACTTTATTTTTATTGTTTTTGGTGACTATTTTGCATAGTTTTTATGGTTTAGATGGAATGAGAGAAGTGGCTAAAGTCGGGAAGGGTGGTGGATTTGTTGGGTTTGGGATAGCTTATTTTTTAATTAAATATTTAGGAATTTTAGCGGCTTTAATTTTATCGGGGGGTTTTCTCTTAATTGGTTTAATTCTGACTTTCAATTTTCCTTTAACTAGCGTTTTAGCTAAAATTAAATATTGGTATTTGGGTATTATTTCTAGAATAAAAACTTTTAAGTTTATTCAAGAAAAAAAAGAAGCAGTTAAAAAAGAAGAGGACACTAATATCAAGGAAAATTCAATTAAATTTTCCGATGGAAAAAGAGAAATAGAAGAAAAAGAGGAGGAATGTGATAATGAGGTTATTCCCAAGTTTCCCGAAAATGAAAATACTGAAAACAAAGAAATTTCTAAAAAATCTGGCGATTGGAAATTGCCTCCTTTAAGTATTTTACAGAATCCTAAAAAAAGAGAAAAACCAAAGAATTTAGATAAGAAAGCTGATTTAATCGTTAAGACTTTGGCTGATTTTGGTATAGATGTTTATTTTAAGGGCTATAACGTGGGACCTTCGATGGTACAATATACTTTTGAGCCAGATAAAGGAGTTCGATTGAGTAAAATTGTTACTTTACAAAATAATTTAGCAATGGCTCTAGCAACTTCATCGATTAGAATCGAAGCGCCCATCCCGGGAAAATCTTTAATTGGAATAGAACTACCATTACCGCAAGAATATAAAGCAGAAGTTCGAATAAAATCTGTTTTAGAAAGTGCTGAATTTCAAGAGAGCCGATCTAATTTAACTATTGTTTTAGGACAGGACGTTTATGGCGATTTTGTTTTGGAAGATATTAAAAAAATGCCTCATTTGATGGTCGCAGGAGCTACTAATACTGGTAAAAGTGTTTGTATTAATACTATTTTAGCTAGTTTGTTGTATCAGAATTCTCCAGAAAATCTTAAATTATTATTGATTGATCCTAAGCGAGTAGAACTTAATTTTTATAATGGAATTCCTCACTTAGCTAGTCCGGTGATAGTTGATCCTTCCAAGGTGGTTAAATCTTTGCAATGGGCGGTTAATGAAATGGAAGAACGGTATGAATTGTTAGAAGAAACAGGAGTGCGGGATATCGATTCTTATAATCAAAAAGTCGGAAAAGGTAAAAAGCGTCGAGTGGAAGATGAGGAGACAGGAAAGATGATATATAGAGATTTAGAAATTATGCCCTACATTGTGATTGTAATTGATGAACTCAATGATTTAATGATGGCTTATGGCAAAGAAGTTGAGGTTTTGATTGTTAGAATAGTTCAGAAAGCTCGAGCAGTCGGAATTCATGCGATTATTTCTACTCAAAAACCAACTGTTGAAGTTATTACAGGTTTAATGAAGGCTAATATTACTACCCGGATTGCCTTGAAGGTAGCTACTCAGGTGGATTCCAGAACTATTTTGGATAAAATGGGAGCGGAGACTTTGTTGGGCAATGGTGATATGTTGCTTTCAAATAATGGGGCCGGTAAAATGAAGAGAATCCAAGGGGCCTATATTTCCGATGAAGAAACGGCTAAATTAGTCAGTTATATCAAAGATGAATCGAAGAGAAAGAAATTTGACGAGAAAGATACTGTTTCGAGCTCCTTGAATGAATTTTTGGATAAATCTGGAGGGACTCAATCCTCACTAGTTCCAGGAGTTTTTGGAAGTGAAGATGATCAAACAGATGAACTTTTTGAAGAAGCCAAGCAATTGGCCATTACCTCAGGAGGATTATCGGCATCTTTCTTGCAAACTCGTTTTAGAATTGGTTTTCAAAGAGCCACTCGAATTATTGATGAACTAGAGAGGACTGGAGTATTGGGACCAAGAAATGGATCTAAGCCAAGAGAACTTCTTATAGGGACCGAATCTTCAGGAGAAGATGAATAATTTTGAATTTTGAATCTCGATTCAATTCCTGCCTACCGGCAGGCAGGTTGAATGAATTAATTTTTTAATGACTATAAAATTTTTTAAAATTGAAACATTTAAAATTAAGATTTGATTCAAAATTTTAAATTCAAAATTCGAAATTTAAATTTGTTCCTTTGGGGGAAGCCAAAGGATTTTATTTTGGTGGGAGTTTGATAAGCAATTTTAATTAAAATGATGTTATTAGGTGGTTTACAAAAATTAACGCTGATTGATTATCCCGGCAAAGTAGCAGCGACTGTTTTTACGGTTGGTTGTAATTTTCGATGTCCTTTTTGCCATAATCCAGAGTTAGTTTTTCCTAATTTTGGCGGAACAACCGGTTCAATTTTGGAAAAGGAATTTTTTGATTTTTTGAAAAAACGACAAGGAAAATTGGATGGAATCTGTATAACAGGGGGAGAACCGACTATTCAGAAGGATATTTTAGAATTTATGGAGAAAATTAAAAGATTGGGTTTTTTGGTAAAATTAGATTCTAATGGGACTCGACCCGATATTTTAAAACAAGCTTTTGATAATAATTTAGTTGATTTTGTGGCGATGGATATCAAGAATTGTCTGGATAAATATAATCAAACTAACGGAACTGAAACGGATTTAGAGCGAATAAAGCTAAGCGTTGAGCTAATTAGAAATTCCGGTAAAGATTATGAGTTTAGAACTACCGTGGTTCCTAGTTTGCACATTGATAAAGATTTTGATAAAATTGGAATGTGGTTGAAGAATTCTGAAAATTATGTTTTGCAAAAATTTAGAGATGAGGGTAAACTATTAGATGAAAAATTCGGCCAGAAAATTAAAAATAAAAAAGAATTAGATTTGAAAAAAATTAAAAAAAGAATGGAAAAGTATTTTAAAAAAGTGGTCATAAGATAATAATATAAAAAAATATGAGTGATATTAATATTGAGTTAAAGTTAGGAAGTAGCTCTGGTCCTGTGAGTCACATTGTAAAAAGCGGAAATACATACGTTGTTTATGTCAGCGAAAGTTTTGATGTTAATGATAGGCATAATTTACAAGATTTGATAGATAAACTAAATCTTCAGCTAAAAGCAGATGGAATCGAAGAAGTTGAGGCTAGAAGAATAGACAGAGAATTGAAGAGATTGTCTATTGGAAGAAGAATTAGTATTAGAATTGATTAATTATGCGAATTTATTTGAAAGTAGTTGCTGGAAGTAGCCAGCAGAAAATTGAAAAAATTTCCAGAGGGGATTATAAGGTCTGGGTTAGAGCGGTTCCGGAAAAAGGAAAAGCGAATCAAGAAGTTATTGCACTTTTGGCGGAATATTTTGAAGTAGGGAAATCGAAAATAAAAATTGTTGGCGGAAAAACTGTTTCGAAGAAAATTGTTGATATCGAGTTGGAATAGAAATGATAAAGAGATATTTTTTAAAGGTTATTATTTTTGAAGTAATCATTGAATTGACAAATTAGTATGAAAAAATATTTTGCACTGTTACTTTTGATGGCCTTCTTTGCTTTTAAGGGGGCGTTGGCCAAGAGCTACGATATTTATGTGGATGTTGATGCTAGTGGTAGTGAAGATGGTAGCGAGGACAATCCTTATAAAACTATTAGTAAGGCAATTGAAGAAGCTAGTGATGAAGATGAAATTTATATTGATAAAGGTGAATATAACGAAGATATCGTTATTAATAAAGAAGTTTTTTTATTTGGGGATGATCTAAAGAAGGTAATAATAGATGGTCAGATTGAAATTACTAAAAATGTGGAAGCTCAAAAATTTACTATTGATGGGAATGTTATTGTTAAAAGTGGCGCTGATATTATTTTTGATAATTTGATCATAAAAGAGGCGGCTGGAACAGCGATTGATGCTTATTCCGGAAATGGTGAAATAGTGGTAAAAAATTCCATTATTAAAAAAGCGGGAGGGAAAGGTTTTTATGTTCAACGAGGAAGAGACATAATAATTTCTGGTTGTGATATTTACGACAATGAAGAGGAGGGTTTAGATTTACGGTCTAATGTGGATGGAATTATTAGCGGAAATAATATTTATGACAATGGCGAAAGCGGAATTGAATTAATAGCATCAGATTCAAAACTGGAAATTGAAAATAATAGTATTAAAAATAATGGATCTAGCGGTATAGCGGCTCAGTATTATGAAGATTTTGATAATGAAGGAGAAATTACAATTAACGGAAATACAGTTTCGGGGAATGATAAATATGCTCTTGACTGTAGTCGTCCCCAAGGAGGAGATTGGCCTGTTGATTATTGGACTAAATCAGTGAAACTGTCTGGAAATAATTTGAAGGGTAATGATAAAGGAGAAATTAATAAAGAATGTGGTTTAAGTCAAACTATAGATGAGCTGACGAAGGAAATAGAGACTGAAGCTCAGAAAGAAGCTCGAGAAAAAACAATTATTGAGAATAAAAATGAAAAAGAAATTCAAGAACAAATAGCAGCTCAAAATCGTCAAAAAACCATACAAGGAAATGAATATAGTTTAAATAAATTAGTAGCGTCTAAAAAAGAATTAAAAGAGGCAGTTTTGATTGAAAAAGAAAAAATTGAGGGGAGAAATGGATTTATCGCTTTTTTGATTGGACCGAATTATAGGGCTATAAAAAATATTAAAGAAGTAGCCCTAGGTTTTGGCGAACATTTAAGTGATTTTGATGATTTAGATCGAAAATTAATAGAAACTAAAAATCATACAATTGCCCAAGCTGAAATGGAAGATATTGTTAATTTTGTGGAAGAAACGAATACTTTGATTGTTGATAAAGATAGTAAATTTAGTTTATTCGGTTGGTTGTTTGCGATTTTTAGCTAAAATTAAAAATAAATTTCGAATTTCTAATTTTGAATTTCGAATCAATTTCGAATTTCGAATGATTTAATTTTGAATAAAAAAAGAGCCTCTCGGCTCTTTTTTGTTAATTTGAAAGATAAAATTAGTGATTTAAATTAAAAATTATAAATTAAGTAATTAAAAATTGAATCGAAATTCATTCGCCGCGGCGAACAAAATTTGAAGCTAAATTTTAGGTTAAATTAGTTTAAGGGATATTTCAGATATTTTTTTGAACTTAAATAATAGTTTGTAAAAGGCAAAAAAAGAGATAGTAAAAATTTAATGCAAACTTTTATTTTTCAGAGCGTATATTACTAGTGAAGCTCAATTGAGAAAAAGTTTAATTAATAAATAATAATTTATAATGAAAAATTTTAAAGAAAAAATTGTTATTAAATCTGAAACTAAAAATAGATTGATGATTGCAGCTGCTAGTATTTGTCTGTTGACTGGACTTTATGGGGCTAGTGTTGCAATGGCCGATTTTAATCCCGGTAGTAGAGAGGGATTAATCGAGATATTGTCAGCTAAATTTAATCTTGATGAAAATGAAGTGGAAAAAACTTTAAGTCAGTATCGAGTAGAAAGTCGGATTAAAAATCAAGCTGAAATGAAGGTTAGATTAGAAAAAAGATTAAATCAAGCGGTAATTGATGGAAAAATTAATAATAAACAAAGATCTTTGATTTTAGCCAAAAGAGCAGAACTTCAAAAACAAATTAATCAAGATTTAAAAAATTGGAGCAAAGATCGAGCAGGACGACGAGAAAAAATGGAAAGTTATCGAGAAGAAATGAAACAATGGGCTGAAAGCAATGGAATTGATATCGGTTTAATTGGATTGGGACGAAGAGACGGCAATGGAATGGGCCGAGGTATGGGTAAATTTTAAGTAAAGTTTTATAAAACGTCGAAAAATTATCGTAAATGATTTTAAAATATTCTAAAAACCGCCAATTTATGGCGGTTTTAGTTATAATAGTTTATAAAGTTGAAAGTTCGTAAAGTTTGCAAAGTGAATTTCTAAAAAGTTTTTTTCCAAAGTTCGTGAACATTGCAGTAAACCCTGACTTCAATGATTTCTTTCTTGGTATAAAATTCTACTTCAGTAGAATCTCCTGGCTGGAGGTATCTTTTACCAATTTTTCCATCGTTAGTTTTTATTTCAATCCATTCAATATAGTGGTCTTCTTCCATGGGATGGGCAATTTCCCCGACTTTTATTTTGTATCCATCTCCACCTCGACAAATATTTTCGGGCAATTTTTCCATTATTGGTAGATGTTTTTCCTGACCTTCGTTCCGGGTTTTTTCTATTTGTAGTGTCATTGGTTTTTCACAACAAACTAGTTCGCCGGCGCCAGTATGTAAAACTTCGATAATATTTCCACAAATATTGCATTTGTAGATTTGATTTATTTCTGTCATTTTCTTGCTTATTAAAGATTAATTTAATTACAAATGTAATTGAATAAATAGCGATATTTATTTCCTAATAACTTCAAAATAAGCTTGAGGATGGCCGCAAGAAGGACATTCAACAATAGCTTCTTTCCCGGTATGTCGGTAGCCACATTTTCGGCATTGCCATTCAACTCCAGTTTCTTTTTTGAAGGCAGTTTCATTTTCTAGATTAGTTAGAAATCTTTGAAAACGTCCTTCGTGATTAGCTTCCGCTTTAGCAATGGCTCGAAGGCGATTGGCAATTTCCGGGAGGCTTTCTTCGTCGGCAGTGTCGGCAAATTCTGGATACATAGAAGTATGCTCGTGATTTTCTCCATCGATAGCTGCTCTTAAATTTTCTTTAGTGGTGCCAATAATGGTTGGGACATCAGCTTCAATTTCTAAGACTTTGTCATCTTTTTTAAGATCATTAATCAATCGCATTAACCATTTAGCGTGTTCAGTCTCTTGATCAGCGGTTAATTCAAAGTTAGCCGATATTTCTTCTAGTCCTTCTTTTTTAGCGATTTTAGCATAAACCGTATAACGATTTCGAGCTTGAGATTCACCAGCAAAAGCTTTAGCCAAATTGATAATTGTTTTATTCATATGTTTTTCTTATTGATTATAATTAGTTTATTATAACATTTTTTTAATTTTAAATCTCAAACAATTGTTTGAAGAGTGATTTCAAGGGCTTCGAAGAATTTAACTAACCAAGGTATTGAAATGATTATGCCTAAGATGGGCAATAAGAAAGTTAAAAAAGTAAGTATTATCGTGGTTAAAAAATATCTTTTTAATTTCTTGACGGTGTCATAAATTTCATTAAGTTGTTGCTCTTGTTTTTCTAACTTTTCTATTAATTCAATATCCATTTTTTATTTTTAATTATTTATTACATTAAGTTTATATGAATTATAGCATTTCCAAAAAAATAGAAAAGTTCTTTATTTGGAGATAATTTTTTTGAGGTGTAAAATAAAGAGGTGCAAAATAAAAATTAAAATAATAAAATGAGTAAAGTGGAATTTGTGTTTAAGTTTATGCAAAATATTTTTTGGATGATTTTGCTAGAGGGATTTTTGGCAATTTTAACTGGAATTTTGATAGTAGTTTATCCTGATTTATTAGGAATTTTTGTGGGGATGCTTTTAATTGTGGGTGGAATCGGAGCTTTAGCAGTGGCTTGTAAAATAAAGAAATTTACTAAATTTAAAATTGAGATTTAAATTTGAAGAAATTTTTAGTTGCGAAGAGAATCATTTTCAGAAAAATGATTCTTTTTCGGCTTAGTAATTTGTTTTTTGTCCTTGACAAAATTAAAATAAGATTGTATGATTAGTTTTTATGTTAATACTTCTGATTAATCAATTGAGTATCTAGGCATAAAAAGATATTAATTTTTATGTTAGATATACAATGTATAAAGGTAGTAATTCACGACAACCACGTGCTAATAATGGTTGGAAAAAAAAGTCTAGAGGTGGTTCACGTTTTGGAGGCAAAAGAGGTTTTTCTGGCGATTCAATCGATATTAATCGCTTTATCAATAAAGCAGAGCCATTAAGTTTGACCGAAGTTTTTGAACCAGAACATGCTTTTGAAGATCTTGAACTTCACAATACTTTGAAACAGGCGATTAAAAGTCGGGGGTTTATCACGCCTACTCTCATTCAGGATAAGGCTATTCCAGTTGTTTTAGAAGGGAAGGATGTGATTGGATTAGCGGATACTGGAACAGGGAAAACAGCCACTTTCTTGATTCCAATGCTGAACAAAATATTGCTTAATCCAAAGGAAAAAGTTTTGATTGTGGTTCCAGTGCGAGAATTAGCGATTCAAATTCAAGAAGAATTTAAAGCTTTAGCGCAAAGAATGAATATTTATTCGGTAGTGGTAGTTGGTGGCGCTAATATCCACGCTCAAGTTAGAGACTTACGAAGACGACACAATGTAGTGATTGGAACTCCAGGGAGATTAAAGGATTTAATTTCTCGAAAAACTCTTGATTTGTCTCGATTTAATAATGTAATTTTAGATGAAGCTGATCGAATGTTGGATATGGGATTTATTAATGACGTGAAACAATTATTGTCATTAGTAGCCAAGGATCGACAAACAATGTTATTTTCTGCTACTTTTTCAAGAGATGTTGAAAATTTAGCTAAGGATTTTTTAAAGAATCCAGTCCGAATTTCTCTTAAAACTCGAGAAACATCCAAGCAAGTTGATCAAAATATTATTAGAATTAATAATAAGGACAAAACTGAAGTACTTCAAGAGTTGCTTGTTCAAACTGAGTTTGAAAAAGTATTGGTGTTTTCTCGAACCAAGCACGGAGCGGATAAATTGTGCAAGAAATTACAACAAAAAGGTTTGAAATCAGATGCGATTCATGGAAACAAGGCTCACAACAAAAGACAAAGAGTGCTACAAAATTTTAAACAAAATCATATTGATATTTTAATAGCCACTGATGTAGCAGCTCGAGGATTAGATATCCCTAACGTAAGTCACGTTATCAATTTCGATATCCCTGCCACTTATGATGATTATATTCATCGAATTGGTCGGACTGGAAGAGCTGATAAAACAGGGATTGCTTTGACTTTTGTTGGTTAAATTGTTCATGCAATTTTTAAAAACGCATTTATTGGATGCGTTTTTTTTGTTTTTTATCAAAGATCTTTTTATGCTATAATATTAGTGTTTGAATATTTAAAAGATAATTTTCAATAGATGTTTGAAGTAAAAAATAGATTAGAAAAATTTTTAATAAGTTTGAGCGGTGCACTATTGGTCGTTGTTTTTGTTTTTGGTTTTAAAATAAAAAGTGATAATTTAGAAAAAGAAAAAATAAAAAAAGAATCAGAAGCCGACTTATCGAACGATATAACTTCTGATTCCGATGTTCGAAAAAAAATTGAAGCTGATCAAGAAGCGATGATGAGCGATTCTGCATCAGAAGAGCAAACGATTGAAACGATTGCTCCTGTGGTTGAGAGACCATCTACTCCACCAACAGTAGCGGAAATAAAAAAATCAGATACAAAAACTAAGACATCTTAATGCCGGAGAAATTAATAATTTCAGATTCGTTCAGGGCGATGGGAACTAATATCTCATTGAAGATTGTTTGGTCAGGAAAAGTTAACGATAAAAAATTGGAAAAAATTAAAATTGAAGTCAGAAATACTTTTGAGAAAAGTGAGAAGATTTTTAGTCGCTTCAGGGAAAATAGTGAACTTTCTAAAATAAATAAAAAATTAGGAATTAAAACAAAAATTTCCTCGGAAATGTTAGAAATTTTATTACTTTGTAAAAAATTTAATAAAATTTCTGGTGGGTATTTTGATCCAAGAATTCTGAAAAATTTAGAAAAAATTGGATATAAAAAAAATTTTAAAAAAAATAATTTTGTTTCAAGCGGAGAGGAAATAATTTTAAATAAAACAGAAGGATTGCTTGAAAATGATTTGAAAATTTTTTCGAAAGAAAAAAAGATTTTGATAAAAAAAGAAGTTGATACAACAGGAATTGTTAAAGGTTGGACGGTTGATTTGGTTTCTAAATTTCTTTTAAAGGAAGGATTTAAAAATTTTATTATTGATGCTGGGGGAGATATGTCCATTCAAGGTTTGAATGGTAATTGTGAGAAATGGAAAATTGGAATTGAAGATGTCGATGATACAAAAATCATGCTGGAATGTAGTAGAATTGGCTTGGCTACTTCTGGGATTAATAGGAAACAGTGGGTGGTGGGAGAAAAAAAGGTTCATCATCTAATAAATCCAAAAGATCCTAACCGGTTTTCTCTTGATTTGAAAACGGTAACAGTGATTAGAGAAAAAACAGTTGAAGCGGATGGTCGAGCTAAAACTCTTTATTTAATGGGAAGGGAAGATGGCCTAAAATTTGCTAATGAGAATAAAATTGAAGCTTTATTTTTAGATTATAAGGGAAATGTTTATCTTTCAGAAGAAATTAAGCAATATATTGTTTAAAATTTTTATTTTTGCAATATTCTTTTTTGGTCAAAAAGCTTTAGCTTCAACTAGCGAGTCTTTGGCTAACGAGATTCCTTGGGATTGGTATTTGTCTAGAGCTTCTGGTTGGGTAGCTTATATTTTTTTATGGTTTTCTATTTTTCTAGGGCTTTCGATTAGAAATATTTTTTTGAAAAAAATAATCAAACCAATTCATAGTTTCGATTTTCATTGTTTTGTTTCGATTTCGGCAATTTTTTGGGCGTTATTTCATGGAATTAGTTTTTGGTTTCATGAGGGAAGTTATTTTATGAGTTTTCGAGAAATATTTATTCCTTTATATTAAAATAATCAATTGATTGATAGCAAAGGGTTGGCTTTCGGAATTGTTCTTTTCTATATAATGGTTTTTTTAGTTTTAACTTCTTATTTTAAAAGATTAATATCCCTCAAAATTTGGCGAATAACTCATTTTTCAAATATTGTAATTCTTCCCATTGTTACTGGGCACGTTATAATATTGGGAACTGCTATGCAAAATGGAATAATCAAAAATACTTTTATGTTTTCAATCTTGGTTTTAGTTTTATTGTATATTCTAAATATTATTTTAATGTTTAGATTGAAGAAAATCAGCAACTAAAACTAAAGGTTAAAGTGAATAGATTTTTGGGTCTCAATTTATTGTGGGTATTTTTTAAACACTAGTATTATTTTAAAGCTTCCTCATAAGATTTTTTGAGTTTTTGAAATTTTTCTAGTTCAGTTTCATTCAGAGGGATGCCTTTGGGAAGTTTAAGCGACAGTGGATTTATTGGGCTGCCATTGAGCTTCATTCCATAGTCTAAATGAGGACCAGTTGACCAGCCGGTTGATCCGACGTAACCAATAACTTGTCCTTGCGAAACCGGAACACCTGATTTAATATTTTTACCATAAGCGCTTAAATGACCGTAGTGAGTGGCGTAGCCATTTTCATGTCTAAGATAAATAATATTTCCCCAGCCACCTGACCAACCAGCTCTGGTAACGGTTCCTTTGGCGGTAGCAACTACTGGAGTTCCAATCGGAGCGGCATAGTCGATCTGATAATGAGCGGTAATGGTCTTGGTAATAGGATGTAATCTGGCTCCAGTATAACCAGAAGTAATTTGACGGTAACTTAAAGGGGCTCGCAAAAATTGACGGACTAATTCATGTCCTTCGGAGTCATAATGACTACCTTCGCCTTCTAATTCAAAATAGTAAGCAAAATATTCTTGACCAGCATTGGTAAATTTAGCTGCTAAAACTTTTCCATCAGGAGCCAATTGGCCGTTTAAAGTTCTTTTTTCATAAATAATTTTTAACTCGTCTCCTTGGCGAATTTCAGTAGTAAAGTCAATATCGAAAGAGAAGATGTCGGCTATTTCTAAAATGGAAGCTTCGGAAAGTCCAGCCTCTAGAGCATCTTTATAGAGGAATTCATCAATCTTTATTAATAAGGTTTTTTCTTCGGCGAGATAGGGAATTTTTTCCTCGGTTACTTGAAAGTCGTTTTCTTTTAACTCGGCGACAATAATATTTTCCGTATTTTGATAGTATTTTATTTTAGTGGATTTATCTTCGTCGCTAAAAACAAAATCTATTTTTTGTCCGATTTTAAGATTGGTAAAATCATAAACATCTTCTGAAGCTAACAAAAGATTCGCCGTGTCATTGGCGTCTAAATTCCCATATTTTGAGAAGACTTTAGCGGGAATATCTCCTTCGCAGATAGTGTGGCTGACAATTATTTCATTATTTTCTTCTGTTATTTCTTCTTCTGTACATTTTTCTTCAGTCACAATTATTTCCGACGGTACTTTTTTGGCTTTCTGGTTCCAAATAAAAAATCCCCCAGCTAGAAAAATAAAAAAAAGAATGGCAAGCTTTATTTTTGGACTTTTTTTACGAGGCGCTTTGGGGGCTGGATTTTGGTAGAGAGGCTTTAAATAGTTGGATTTAATATACATAAATTTTTTAGAATATCTCTCACTTTAACATTTTTTTGAAATAAGAGCAAAGAAAAAATATTAAATATTATTTTAAAGAATTTCATTCGACAAGAGCAGAGAATTAAAAACAGTTTCTAAATGGACACTGTTTTTAATTTCGCTTCTTTTACCAGACGATGTTCGAACCGCTGTGGGAAAATAATTTAGGAAAGTGTTTAAGTCAAATTGATAATTAATTCTTAGTATTTTTTACTCCTTTGAATAAAGTCACTGTTTTTTTAAAAAGAGAATTACTAGCGAAATGTATGACAAGAAAATGAAAGAACTCAAAGAAGAGCCATATATTATTACTCAGAAAATGGAAGAATATACTCAGGCAGACGAAAATTACCATATCATTGCAAATGCAGTCTTTTCATTGGCAAATCGGGCTCAGGAAATTTTTGAAAGTTCGGAATCAAACGAAAAACGACAGCTATTGAATTTACTAATTCAGAACTGCCGTCTTTCTGGCAAAAAGCTAGTGTTTGACGTGCGTTCTCCTTTTAATACAATACTCGAAACGGCACATCAACCTTTAGGGTTCCGTCGGGCAGAGGGCGTTAGAGCCTGTTTTGAAAATTGAAATAAAAAGAATCACCCCGGGTTAGTTGACCGCGGGGTGATTTGGCAGATTTCTTGCTAAGATTGGTTTTTTTATGTTTGACGGGCGTTATCCAGTCGGCGTAATTGTCAAACAGACAAGTCTGCCGATTTTTTCTTCTTCCGGAATGTCGGGGAGTTTTTCGGGGGGCATCATTTTGAATAGATGTTCCATGTCTCTTTCATATTCTTTGATTTCAAAAGAGAATTGGTATCCGTCTTTTTCAAAATTTACTTTTTCGTAGAGATTTCCTTCAAATTTTGTTGCACTACTGAATTCATAGGAAGCTCTTGAAAAAAGACCACCCTTGATTTTTTCTATGAATTCAGGCCAGGAATTTCTGACAACAGAGAGGTCAACCTTGATGTATCCTGGCTTAGTTCGGTTAACGATATCAGTGGGGAATAAAACGGAATCTTCATCCCCATAACTTTCTAGAATGGATTGAGAAAACATATTTATTCCCAGTGTCATTCCAACCACGAGAATAAAAAAGTAAGCATTATCTGTTACGATCGTTTCTTTTTTCATGGAGCCCTCCTGAATTTAAGGTTTTTCAACTTTATTGTTGAAGATAGAGAATACAATAAAATATATAAAAAATCAAGGTTAATCTTGGCAAAAGGTTCGAACTCCAGCTTGGGGTAACAAAAAATAAGGCTTGTTTAAGCCTTATTCTCGATAGCTCCCCCTACAGGACGATGTTCGAACCGCCTTGGGATAACAATATAAAAAAGAAAAAAGAAAGAAAATAAACTTTTGAAATAAAAAATTATTTTCTAATTCTTTCGCGATTATCCAGGTATCTCCCCAGAGCATTTTTTGATGAAAGCCAGTTGCGACCTTCTTTGTGCGCTTCTAATTTTCCATTTCGCGCTAAAAGATTGAGATATTTTTTTGTGAATTTTGAGTCTTTAGCTAATTCAGAAAGAGAAATAAATTTTTCATTAGTTTTGTTGTTGGGGATTAACATTTTTAGATAAATATCAAGAGTTCGTTCAACTGCTCGAGCAATAAAATTTACAAATGGAGCATAATTGCCCTTGTCTGCCAATGATAAAGATTGGTAATATTTTTTACGATCATTCTTCATTACAATTACTAAGGGAAAACCTGATTGCATAAGAATGATATTCATAACCAGACGAGAAGTTCTACCGTTGCCGTCAAAAAAAGGATGGATATAAACCAATTTGTGGTGCAACATGCTTGCCAGTTCAATCGGATTCATTTTCTTTGTGTTGTTTTTTATCCAAGCAATTAAATTTTTCATCATTTTGGGAATTTCGAGAGCTTCTGGTGGTCTATGATTAGCTCCTCCGATAATTACAGCGCTGTTACGATATTTTCCAGCCCATTCTTTATCAATATTTTGTTGAACTATTTGATTAAGTGATCTGATTAAATTTTTCGAAAGAGTATTTTTTTTATTAAATTCAGTTAGATCGTATAGATATTCCAAGGCTTCCTGATGGTTTTTCGCCTCAAGATGATCCTTGAGAGGCTTTCCTTTTATTGTTAGCCCTTCATTTATCACCAAATAGGTCTCCTTAAGAGTTAGACTGTTGCCTTCGATAGCGTTGGAATTGTAAATCATTTCTATTTCAAATTGTTCTTTGAGTTTTTTAACAGCAGAAACCGGAAGTGGGCGAAATGAGTTAAGCTTTTTGAGCTTTTTATCAATCCTTCTTCGAAGCTTTTCGTCTAAATATTGCATAAATTTCTTAATATGGTTTAGATTATTATTCATACTATACCATATTAAGAAAAACCGTCAATATTTTAATTAAACGGTTCGAACGTCCAACTCGGGGTATAAAAAAAGAGGCTTAAATAAGCCTCAAAATTAGCTGCTCCCGGGGTCGGATTCACACGACGCTGCGCTTTCGAGTATAAACTTCAAATCCGACGGGAGGCAAGAAAGCAAAAATCACCCTCTGACGAAGGCGATGTTTACTTTTGCTCCCCCTGGTGGATGTACTTAGGAACTTTGATTGTAGAAATATGGATAAAATATTGGTTAAGTTTGAATTTAATTGTGTATAAGATTAGTCTTGTAAGGATTGACAAATTGTTTCAATTCTGGTAATATTAGTTGATTTTTGACAAGTTGTCAGAAAGAAGAACCTTGAAAACTTATATAAAAAAAGGGGGTGATGTTTATGCCTAGGTCAAGAGAGGAGATTGAATTTAGATGTCAAGCGGCACTAAATGATGAATTAATCTTATTTCTTGTTAAGGAAAGCGGTAGTCCAACTGCAGCTTATGAAATGATTCTCAGTAAAACCGGGGATATTTCCAAAGCAAGAACTGGTAGATGGCTAGCTATACTTCGTAGAGATTATGTTGAAGATTACGAAGAAATAGTTTGTTCTATTCAAGTCAAGTTACAGCAACACGACAATGAAAAGGAGATTCCAAATGAAAACTTTATACATAAAAGATATAAAGGCGTTAGAAAACGGTGCGGAAATTAAATTATCTGCATGGGTGAAAGAAAAAAGGAGTCATCGAAAAGTGGCTTTTCTGGACGTTGTTGATTCAACTGGTTTAATTCAAGTTGTGGGCAGTGTAGAGAATATTGGTATTGAGACTTTCGATTTGTTTTCGAAGGTTAATTATGAAGCAGCGATTGAAATAGAGGGCTTCGTAGTTGAAGGAAAAGGTGTGAAGGAAATTGAAGTAAAAAAATTTAAAATCATTGGCGAAACTACTAAACAGTTTTCGCCAAGACCGAGAAGCGATTTTGATATTTTCGATAGTTCGCTGACAGATCATCTTCTCAGAAATCGCCATGTATATATCCGTAATCCTAAGATTATGGCAATACTCAAATTCAGGCACATATTGATGAACCATACCAGGAATTGGTTTAACCAAAACGATTTTACCGAAATAGATGCACCCATCTTAACTCCCATTCCTCTTTATGAGGATGGCAGCGCGATGAAAATAAACGTTCACAATGAGGAAGTTTTCTTGACTCAGTGTGTTGGTTATTATCTTGAGGCGGCGGTCCATGCTTTTGAGCGTGTTTATAATATGGGTCCAAGCTTTAGGGGTGAAGAGTCTCGTAGTAAGCGTCATCTTATGGAATATTGGCATATAAAAGCTGAATTAACTTTCGGCGATCGAGAAGACATAATTAGTCTTGTCGAGGATATTATAAGCTATCTGACCAAAAAATGCGCTGAAGACGGTAAGGAAGTTTTTGAAGCTCTTGGCATTGAAATGTGTTTGGATGGATTAAAGACACCCTACGAAAGAATCACCTACGAAGAAAGCATTGTCTATCTCAAGAAAAAAGGTGTCGACATCGACTATGGAAAAGGCCTTGGATCTACTGAGGAAGAGATTCTCTCGGAACTTTTTGACGGTCCTTTTTGGATCGTAGGAGTCCCAAGGTGTATTGAGCCATTTCCCTATTGTATAGATCCAGGTGATAACAGGGTTACTATGGTAGCTGATCTTATAGCCAGCAATGGTTATGGTGAGCTTCTTGGCGTAGCAGAAAAAATATCTGACTTTGATATGTTATGTGAGAGAATGAACGAAAAAGATAAACTTGAAGATTCTCGTTATGATTGGGTTCGAGAGGTTCATCAGGTTGGTTGCGTTCCTCATATTGCTTTCGGAATGGGAGTTGAAAGGTTGATTCGTTGGCTCTTGAATATCCCTCATGTTAGAGACGCTATGCCTTTCCCAAGAATTTTTCGGCGTCGTGTTTATCCATAAATAATTTAAAGGAGTTTTGTTATGATTAGGACGGTTAAAATAAAAAATCTTTCCAAACATATTGGGGAGATTATTGCAATAAAAGGATGGGTAAGGATTGTTCGTGATCAGAAGAAGATGCAGTTTCTGGTCATTCGTGATATCACAGGTTCTGTCCAGGTGGTTAGTGAAAAAGAAGGACGTGAATCGTTGTCATGTGATATTTCTAACCTCACGGTTGAATCAACAATCAGAGTCGTTGGAAAAATAATCAAAAATGAGAATGTTAAACTTGGCGGGATTGAATTGGCACTTGATTCGATCGAAATTTATTCGGTTGCTGAAGTTCCTTTGCCGACGGATGATAAGTCTTCCCAGGAAAAACGTTTGGATTGGAGATTTCTTGATTTAAGAAGCTCCAAAAAAAGACTAATTTTTCGCTTGCAGACTTTGGCGGAAAATTCCATGAGGGAATTTTGGCGCAAGAATAATTTCATAGAAATTCATTCTCCCAAATTTATGGGAACTGCCAGTGAATCAGGCGCTGAGCTTTTCAAAGTTCAGTATTTCGACAAAATAGCTTACCTGGCACAGTCACCGCAGTTTTACAAACAAATGGCTATGGCTTCTGGGTTCGATAGAATTTTTGAAATAGGCCCAGTTTTTAGAGCTAATCCGTCATTTACTTCAAGGCATGATACTGAATTTACGAGCGTTGATGTGGAAGTTTCCTGGATTGATTCTCATGAAGACATAATGAAGCTTGAAGAAGAATGGCTTCAATTTGTTGTCAGCGCCATTAAGCATGAACTTGGTGATGAGATAAAAGAAGTTTATGGAGTGGATGTTAACGTTCCAGAAATTCCTTTTCCCAGGGTGACAATGGAAGAAGCTTACGAAATTCTTTCCAATGAAGGTTATCAAGTTTCCCGTGAGGACAAAGGGGATCTTGATCCTGAAGGAGAGAGAATTTTAGCTCGTTACATAAAGAAGTCTTTTGGACACGAGTTTGTTTTTGTTACCGACTATCCAATTGAAGTTCGACCTTTTTATCATATGAGGCATGAAGATAGACCGGAACTAACAAAAAGCTATGATCTGCTCTGGAATGGCTTGGAAGTTACCACTGGTGCGCAGAGAGAACATCGACAAGATGTTTTGATTAAACAGGTTAAAGAGAAGGGCCTAGAAACTGGTCCACTCCAAAGCTATTTGAATTTTTTCAAATACGGTTGCCCCCCTCATGGTGGATACGGGTTTGGTTTAAGCAGAATGTTGATGATTATTCTCGGACTTAAAAACGTCAGAGAAGTTACTTATTTATACAGAGGGCCCAATAGGCTCTTGCCTTAGCCTGATCGCTAAGAAATAAAAACAGCCCAGTAGATAATTCTACTGGGCTGTAATTTTTTATTTTAATAAGAGATTTTTTAAGGGCTTAAAATGCTTTTCTTTTTTAATAATATCTTTGTGATATTTATTTTTCTTCCAATAGACTTTGTATGCACCAGCAGTTTTTTTGGAAGATATTATTTTGTATTTATCATTAATAATTTCAATTGCACAAGAATTATCGATTGCAATTGCTACGCCAGAAGTTTTTTGCATCATTTTTTTTAATTCTGTTTCTCTTTTTTCTTCAATATTGTAATGAGGACAAAAAAGTGCTTTTACCAATCCGAGTCCTTTGACCTTAATTAAATCAGCATTGGGATTCTTAAATTTTCTAGAATCTGAATTTCCAAAGCTAAACCAACAGATGGCCCCAGCACTTAGTCCTGACATAACAATTCCTTTTTCATGTGCCTTTATTAAAGTCCTGTCAACTCCTAGCTTTCTCCAAAGCTTCATCATTTTTAAAGTATCCCCACCGCCAACATAAATGATATCAGAGTTAAGAATTTTATTTTCAATATCTTTTTTCTTCAATTTTTCTTCTATTAAATACAAAATCTCAGTTTTGCAACCAAGTTTTTTGCCAAAATATTTTTTCACAACTTCATAATAACTTCTGGAGTCTGAACTAGCCGTAGGAATAAAAAGAAGCTTAGGATTTTTCTTTCCCGTTAGTTTAATTATTTCTTCATCTATTTCTTTGGTTTCAATTTTAAAACCTGGTCTTCCTATTTCTCCTCCTCCAATAGCAATTATTTTTTTCATGATTTAAGTAAGGATAAGATTATTATTTTAATAATCTCATAGATAAGCTTAAGTGTCCAGAATTATTTTTTAGATTGATACCTAATAATGCCTTAAATAAGGCATTATTAGAGACTAGCTCCCGGGGTCGGATTTATCTGTTCATTCGCGTTGCTCACTTGCAGGCATAAACTTCAAATCCAACACGGGAAAAATAACAACAAAAAAACCTAGGCTAACCGCCTAGGCTTGTTTGTTATTATGCTCCGCGCTTTGGAAGAAGTTCGAACCAGTTTTAAATCGAATTAATATTTTAAATAAAAAAACAACTGCTGGGATGCAATTGTTTTTCATTCGCCTATCTAGTTTTCTTCTTTATCGTTTTCACGATAGTAGCGCTCTTAATTCTTTTGGTGTCCTTAACTGGGGTGAATCTTCCGGTTTTAGCCTTGCAACCAAATTTTAATTTTTCAGTGATAATAGTCCTTGGACTTGGTGAAATAAGCTTTAATCTTTTTTTGACATTATTTTTCGATTATTCCTAAAAATAAAATGCTTGTAAGAAAAAAATAAAATAGCCATTAAAATGACTATTCTATTTGCTTTCAGTGTTGAACTTATTTAGAACTGCTAACTAGAGTGAGCCTGATAGTGATATGGCATTATTCAAAATAAAAAATTCACAGTTTGAGACCGGTATCAATATGACATTTTTCTATAGCGTTCCAATACTTGACTCATTATAGGATCTAGCTCATCTGGTTGTATTACAAGTAAGTCCCCAGTTTTTGCTCTTGAAAAAAGATAATCCAAAGCTTCATTGCTTTTAGAAACAAATTTTATATTTTTTTTGTCAAAGCCTCCTTTGATTAATCCTTCTCTTACTAGCATCGGAGTTTCTCCTTCTGGTCTATCACGGGGATCAAAATCGGCTAAAACAATATAATCATAAACTAATGCTAATTCTTTTCCAAATTCAATAATATGCTCGTTTGTTCGGCTACCAGTTCCATGGCATAAGGCTATTTTTCTTCCTTGAGAAAGTTTAGGCAATAATTTGGAAATAGAGCGAACTGATTCAGGATTATGTCCATAATCAACAAGAACTTTATATTCATGAAAATCGAATAGATTCATACGACCGGGATTTTGATTAACTGAAGGATAAAATGTCGTAATTCCTCCGCGAATCTGTTCAATTGGCAAACATAAACCATGCAAAGCACTAATTGCTGCGAGCGAGTTTGCAATGTTGAAATCAACTATTCCGTTGAATGTAAGTGGGATTTTTTCCAAGGAACACACAATAATATCTAAATTGTTTTTTCTGATAATAACATTTTGATTATCCACAGTTACAACCGTTCCCCCATTTTTTAAATGATTACATAAATACTTATTTTTTGGATTTAGGGAAAATAATATTATATTTCCTCTAGCTCGGTTTGAAATATTCATAACGATTTTATCGTCTGCATTTAAAACAGATGTTCCTGTTTTTTTAACCACTTCTACTACCGTAGATTTTATCAAACTTAGATCTTCTTGTGTTTCAATCCAATCCGTTCCTAAATGATCACTTCCGATGTTTAATATCACCCCCACATCAACTTCAGACACACCAAGTCCTCTTCTCAGAAGGCCACCTCTAGCAACTTCCAAAACAATATGATCCACGGTTGAATCTCTCAGAACCACATTAGCTCCAGTTGGACCACTATAATCACCTGATAAGATTGAGTATCCGTCTATTTCAACACCAGTAGTACAAGCTAAACCGACTTTTTTACCAGAATATTTTAATGTATGAGCGATCAATTTACTTGTTGTTGTTTTGCCGTTAGTTCCTGTAATTGCTAAGACTGGAACTTGTTCATAACATTCAGGAAAAAGCATATCAACTAATGGTTTTGCAACATTACGATGTTGGCCTTTGGTTGGTTCTAGATGCATTCGGAATCCTGGTGCAGCGTTCACCTCAACTACTTTTAAACCAGATTTATTTAAAGGCAATGAAATATCCATAGCCAAGGCATCTATTCCAACGCAATCTAACCCAATAATTTTAGCTATTCTTTTTGCCATTAATCGTATATCGTAACTAACTTCGCTTGTAACATCTGTTGCTGTCGCTCCCTGACTAAGATTGGCAGTAGCTCTTAAATATAATTTTTCATCCTTCTTTAAACAAGTATTCAAGGAGTATCCCTTTATTGAAATAAATCTTTTGAGCATTCCATCAATTTCAATTTGTGTCAAAACTTTCTCATGGCCAAATCCTCTTCGAGGATCAGTGTTTACTTTTTTTATAAGAGCTCTAATCGAAGAAATTCCATCACCGATAACATGGGCTGGTTCTCGTCTGGCTGCTGCGATAAACTCCCCTCCGATAACTAATAAACGATAATCAAAGCCTTTTGCAAATTCCTCAACAATAACTTGCACATTTTTAGCTCGAGCAATTAGATACGCATCTTTCAATTGGTCTATGTCATTGATATTGATGGTTATCCCATTTCCATGATTTCCAACATTCGGCTTAACAACAACAGGAGCACCAATTTTATTGAAAACTTCTAGGGCTTCTTCTTCGTTTGATACAATTTCCCCATATGGAACTGGAATTCCAGATTCTTTTAAATACTTCTTTGATCTTGCTTTTTCGTCAGCAATCTCAACAGCAATTGCTGAAGTATTACTAGTAACAGATCCTTGAATTTTTTTTTGATGAACACCATAGCCCAACTGAACTTCACTATCTTTATTTAAGCGAATAAATGGGATATTCCTTGATTTAGCTTCCTTAACAATACTCCAGGTTGTTGGACCTAGTTTATCTTTTTCTCTTAAAATTTTGAGTGAGGCAATAACTTGTTTGATGTTTGATTTTTTTTGAAAAACTATTGATTCAAATATTTTAACTGCATCTTTTGCGGATTTTAATCCCACAGATTCAACTTCATATTCAAAAACAACAATGTAGACACCTTTTTTTAAAGTGTCATATGTTTTTCCAAAACTTACTTCATTTCCAGATAAACATTGAAGCTCAATCGCAATATGTTCAATAATGTGCCCTGCCCAAGTTCCTCGTTTCAATCTTTCTTTAAATCCTCCTGGTTTTCCAATTGAGCAACCATGGTTATATAAAGTCGGAATGAGTTTCATTATCCGTTCTGGAAATCCTTCAATTTTATCCGAGGGTAGCTCTTCGTACTCTTTTATATCCAAAACCATGAATATAGACTTATGTCTTGAGTATCTGTTGGGTCCTCGCAATGCTCGTAATTCCTTTATCTCTATGTTCGGTATTTTTTTCATATTTAATTTATTCTTAAGGCTGTAAATCAATTAATTTTTTTATACCAATCAGCTAACAATACTACTAATACAGTTAATAGTAAAGGCTAATTTCATTTGCAGGAGTTAGAATATGATCTTTGGGTGAAATTTATAATCCGGTAAGAACAGGGAGTCAAAAACAGTGCCCAAATGGACACTGTTTTTAATTTTGCTCCCGGGGTCGGATTTACCCGTCCGCTTCGCTACCGAGTATTGTCATGCCCTTTGGGTAAAACTTCGGATCCGACGGGAGCAAGATAAAACAAAAAAAGCCATTGAAATGGCTATTTTGTTTCATTAGCTCCCGGGGTCGGATTTACCTGTTCGTTCGCGTTGCTCACTTGCAGGCATAAACTTCAAATCCGACGGGAGGCAAGAAACCAAAAAAACACCCTCTAACGATGGTGATTCTTGGTTTTGCTCCGAGTATCGAATAAGTTCCGAACTGTTAATTGGAAGGAACTGCAGTTTGATTTAAAGTTGATATCTGGATTTCTTAATACACATGCACAATAAATGAATGTTTTAAAAAAATAGTATTATTTTTATAAATAAAAGTGTTTCATGATATAATCAAACAAAGACATAAGACAACTAAGGATGATATCTGAAGAAACAAACTTAAAAGGTTATACTATAGAAAAGAACGGTTATCTTGGGTCTGGTCGTTTTTCTCATGTTTATAAAGCTAGACACGATACATCGGGTGGCTTAGTGGCTTTCAAGGTCTGTAAAGAAAATTGCTCGAGAGAAGAAGTGAATAGATTTTACAAAGAAAATAGAATATTACG
>Ga0208904_1000507_pt1 | contig 32403 bp, 59 predicted proteins | sample AntAceMetag02UKB_FD_184774 | JGI IMG/M metagenome (GOLD analysis project Ga0208904, IMG submission 184774) | Saline lake microbial communities from Ace Lake, Antarctica - Antarctic Ace Lake Metagenome 02UKB (SPAdes) (version 2) | ecosystem: Environmental > Aquatic > Non-marine Saline and...
CAAGCATAACTTATAGTAGGTATGGCTGTTTTGGTCGGATATACAGCACCAGTGATTGACACAGCACAGGTTAAATCGGTTCCGGTTATACTAACATTCATATAGTAAACATTTGAAGGTGTAGTAAATGCAGAAAAGTTTACAGGAGCATATGCAACAAGAATTCCATTTACGTCAAAATAATATACAGTAGCTTCGGTATAACCTTTATCATTAACAAGAGTGTAACTAGTAGAAGGTGTAACTCCTATAAGTATTTTATTTCTCATTTTAGTAGAACCAGTTGTATAATCTACATCACCATTATCATCAAATCCGTATTTCAATAAATTAAGTTTGCCTAGCATATTTGAGAATGTGTCAGAAATATAATCATACTTTTTAGCATCAGGGAATATTCCGATTCTACTATTGAAATCTACCATACTTTTAGAACTAGCTGTTACCGTTCCCTTTGTAGTTCCATCATATTTAAAGCTAGTACCATCTACCCAAGATAGTTTTTGATTAGCAGCGAACAAAGCCCACCCGGTTCCAGCTAATGTTACGGCATCAGTTCGTGATGGTCTAGGACTAAGCAAAGGGAAATTTTTAGTAGATAGATTTGTAGTAGAACTAAACTGATTATCACCTATCAAAGCATTTTGATTTAGTCCAGCCCATTCAGATATAGTTTTTTCATACTTCTTCTTAATATATCTAGCTTTTACTTGTATCATATTCACCAACCATTCTTAGCTTTAAGAGTGTGTTGTGATGGTCGTCTATTGCCCCACCATAATTCATATTCATATATACCAGCGTTATAAAAATCAATGTAATTATTATATAAATCAAACTCTCTATTCAGTTTACATATTTGAGCATAACAATAATCGTAATATATATTGTAGAAACTTCTACCTAATAAAAGTTCTTCTGTATCTACTGATTTTTCAGTTCTTCTAGCTCTATATATCATTTTAATCGAGGGTTGTTCAATCGTAACTGCCGCCGATTCTACTTGGGCTGTAAACGTATCTTCTGCAAAGGTTAATACATCTTCACCAACATATGATACAATGGCACTTTTATTATTAGCGGTTTCATCTGAACAATCAGAAACAACTATAACATCACCTGATATAAAACCCTTGAAATCAGACCCAGTAGTATATATGCAATTAGTTTTAATTGATACAGTTCCGGTTTCGGCTTGTGCCTCAAATGTGCCGGTGTCGAATGTTAACACACTAGCACTAACTCCAGTTATAGTTGCAGTTTTATTATTGCCAGTTTCGTCTATACAACTATTGATATGAACAACATTGTTAACAACGAACCCAGCATCAACAAACGAAGCACCAGTAGTCGTTATAGTATCACTAGCAAACGTAAGTTCGCTCGCACCACTTGTGTATGAAATTGCTTTAAATGTTATCTCGTCAGTTCCACTAACGTATTCAACATCAGAAATTGTTGGGACTGGATAGATATTAATCTTACCATCTTCATAAAAATATGAATTATTCATTTTATATTCAGCCGAAGTATTTTTCTCGTATTCAATGCCATCAACATATAAAGCTATTACATCTTCAAACAGCACACCGGTTGGCAAGGAATACTGATATAAGTTTTTGGTTCTATTATAATACTTAACAGTTTCCTCTTTGTGTATTTGCTCATATATACCAAGTTCAACATCGTTAACCCATGAAAGCTTAGTTGCAGATGTGTAAGCATTAGGAAACCTAGAGTCAAGTTCGGTAACAAATGTAGCAACAGTTGTAGCCATCTATATCACCACCCTTTATACGTTTGCGTAATAGCAGACACATTCTCCACTTGTTAATGTTATCGAAGTCCATTGTCCGTAAACTGTTGAGCCAGCAGGTATTGAATCTAATGTAGCAATTCCAGGACTTGTAAATCCAGTATTAGTTGTGGCAGCAGCAACTACGGTTTCAGTAAGAGCTGATATAGCATAGAACACTTTACCAGTCCCAGAAGCAGTAGCATCTGTGCCAACAATAGCAACTCCACCATTACCACCAATTACATTTTCTTGTAACTCTACTAATCTAGCACTTGAAGTATTCATTATTTATCCTCTTTCTATTTCTATTTATTCTTTCTTGCACAAACGCCATATTCCCAAGCGTGTTCATGTACTTTCCCACAAGTTTTACATATTGCTTTAGGTTTAGTTTCAATTGATTTTGCCATATCATCTAGCTGTTCTAATTCAGATAATCCCAGTTCTATGTTATTGTTGTCATTAAGTTTTTCAAGTTCTAGTAAAATTGCATATAATATCTCTTCTTGTTTTCCAACTAAGTTCCATTTATTATTATACTTGCTCATAACTCACCTGAAAATTTCTCATATAAATCTAATAGATCCATAGTAGCCTTACCTTGTTCGTCTAACAATTTCAGATTATTAGTTATTGTTTCTTTTTCGCTTAGACTAAAATCTATTGTGCAGGATAATTCCTTGTCCCACTTATATTGATCATCTTCTAGCCTCATTCCAGTTTCGGTTATTTCATCTTCAGTTAATGTTAATTTGTTTTGTAATCCACGAATAGTTTTAAGTGTTAAGAAATTACCTTCTGTTGGTAATATATTATAAAGTTTTATTCTTTCTAATATTCCTAAATTCATATACCCTCCCAAGATATAAGGGGAGACTAGCTCCCCTATTTGTTAGCTTCTATTTGTAGCTGCGTTAGTACACATAACATAATATGCAGTACCATTTTCTGATATAATCTTTATTGAATGTGTAATAGTTTGAGTAGTGTGTGCTGCGAATATAGTTCCATTAGATGCGTTTGGTATTACAGCTAAATTGCTCATTTTTACTGCACCATCGTCTGTAAATCTCATAAATCCATGAACAGATGGCATAGTGTTTCCTGTTGCGACATCGGATGTAACATGAAGTGCTGATAATGCACCAACTAAAGTTCTAGTAGCAGCAGCTGCCCCAAGTGTTGCTCTAAGACCTGAACCAGAACCGGTTACAGTTGCTCCTGCATTAATCTGCATTGTAGCATGAACACCACTAGCATAACTATAACCAGTTCCAGTTACAATAGTGTACGCTCTAACCCCATCACCATATCCAGTAGATGCTATGGTACCACCTAAGGTATGTTTCAAATACATTCCACGACTATCGCCACTTGTAGCGGTAGAGGTTGAGTATGCTGATATAAATTTAGTATCTGCTGTAGATGTGGTAAAAGGTACAGCACTTGTTCCTAGTTTTAAGTTACCACTAGCGTCTATTACGTTTACTTCTGAACCAGCTTTACCAACAGCAAACCCGCTAGTTGTTGCCGAAAATCCTTCGTTATGTTTATATGACATTTTAACAGCTCCTTTCAAAGAGCAGGGGGATTTTACTCCCCCAGTTAATATTTAGTTACTGTAAATATTTAACTAAGATGTCGGATTCTGTCCATAGACCCAAGTATAGTCGTCAAATCCGTACGCAAAATCTAAAATTAGCTTAAATTTTACAGATTCTGTATCAAAGTCAGTTTCTCTTTCAGGTTTAGGTCTACGCCCATAGTACCAGTTAAGGTTCTCCGTCATTTCCATTCCTGCGATCATAAACCACTTTTTACCTGTGATGTGTGGATTGTACATTACCTGGAAGTTACCACTATAGATATTGATGTTGAAGTCAGCTTGGAAAGCATCATACTCTCCACCGACAATCTGTTTAGCTGTCTTTAGCTGTTCTGTTCCAACTAAAAGTATATTAGGAACTACCCCAACTTTTAAGTCGCCTTTGTCATCTCTAAAACTCATCATAGCTTTTCTAGTAGTTTCAAAGTTGGCAACATTTAGTGCTAGTGTACCTTCATTACTTTGAGTCGTAGCATCTGTAGGACTGTAAGGATGTGCTGTAGAACACAAACCAACACTGTCGCCTCTACTAGTGAAACTATCGTCAAATGCGTTGTTAAACACACTTGCACCATAGTATTCTTTAGTCTTATAGATAGCATCTGCTGCTTTTATAGTACGTTTAGCAATTTCGCCAAAGTTACCTTTGTACCTAAATATTCTTTCATCTAACTGAATACCAGTTGAGTATCTAGCCTGTCTGTAATCAGTTTCGTATCCCTTTGAGTAACCGTCATATTCAACTGTTCCACCCCAAGGTGCAGCTTTAGCCATAGATCCGATTCCTAAGTGCCTAGTTTCAAGCATATCAGTATCAGAGATCGTGTACAGCTGTTCCATATAGTTCGGCAAGTTGCTCTTTCTCACGTCATAAATCTTATCAATTCTATCTTCTAATTCGGTATATTGTTCTGGTGTGATTATAGCCATTAGTTATTCCCCCTTTATATTGCTAGCATATGCTGAGCGTATTTGTGTAATCTCAACTGCCAGTAGCTTAAGAATTTGTCAGGGGCTACATCGACTAGTATTAGCCCTTCTCCTGCACTCGTATCCCAATCAACATCAGTTGCATCGGAAGTTAAATCCCAACCAAATTCGCCAATGGCTCTAGGTCCAGGACATAAGTAAGCAGTATCACCAGAAGCAAACGCTCCTGTCTGTGTTGCGAATGTCAATGTTCCACCTGAACCAGTTGAATCAGTAATAGCTATATCAGTGCCGTTCAGCGTAGAGTCAGCTGCACAAGCAACTATATGTAGTTTTCCTCCTATCCAAAGGTCATCTGTTGCAGGAAGTAATCCAGATACTACAAAAGTAGTTGTGCTTCCTCCAGTTGCGGTTATTACGTTTGTTGATTTAAGTGAATATACAGCACTAGGTGAAGTAGAAATTCTACATTCATATTCGTTTTTCTTCCCAGTACTTGCTGCGTGTGCCGATACCGCTACACCAATAGCAGGGTTATCAAAATCTGTAGGATCTGCTAGAACTATTACCCCTGTTCCGGGTGTAAAGTCTACTATTTCCCCTTCTTCTAATACCGTAGCTGTAGGTATATACATCGGTTTGACGAAAGGTACTTTAGCACCATTTCTATCATAAGCCCATTTAAAACCAGCCATATTATTATTCTCCTTTGTTAGTTATTTCCCAGTCTCTTTTAAGTATCTTCCAAGTGATTTGTCCAACATTCTTCCGAAAGAGCTAGGTTCCTTTTTAGTCTGTTTCTTATCTATAGTATCCCCTGTGAGATTTTTAGTTCCACGTTTGAGATTGTTTGCTGCTTGTTTAGTCGCATTGTCTTTAGCTTCCTTTTGTAGTTCTTCGTACTTACCTGACCTCATGTATTCACCATAAGCCAAGGTATAAGCACTATCTACATTTAGTTGTGGTGCATCTTTAAGTATCCTGTCTATTCTAGGTTCTAATGTGCTAAAGAGTGGATCACCCCTAACCGAATCTTTCTCTTTCAAGATTCTTTGTGCTGCGTTAAACGAGTTTGTTTTAGCTTCCATTTCCTTAACATACTTTTGTGCGGCTACCATTGCGGGAGAGGTTTCAATCAGTTTCAGGATATCTTGTGGATCATGTCCATCATCTTCAAATCTCTGTATTAGCACCTTCCGTTGCAATTCAATTTCATCAGTAGCTGCTTTCTCTTTGGCAATGTTCAGTTGTTGTAACAATTCAGCATTTTCTCGTCTAGTAGTTTCTAACTGTTCCTTAGTATGGTCATATTGCAAACCTTTTTGAATATCTGTTTTCCACTCACTCTTGGGAATTTTCTTCTTTTCCTTTAAGTGATCTACTTCCATAAATTCTTCTTCTACTTCGGGTTCACTAGATTCTACATCTGTTTTGTCTGTAATCTCTCCAGATACTTTTTCCGATTTTATTTCGTCTGGTTTGTTTTCCAGAAAACTAAAATCAATATCTTTCATCGGATCTACTGCTGTTTCTTTTGTCTGAATTGGTACGTCTTTCATTTGATTAGGCATTGGTTTGTCTGCCTTTCTTCTTTTATTTTCAATAGGGTTGGTTTTCCCTAATGATTTCTATTGAGCTTGATTTATCTGTTTAACATCAGCAGAGTTCATTTGTTTTGGGGCTTGCTCGGTAGCTTGTTTGGCTTGCATATCTTCCATTTCTTTTAGAATCATCTCTTTATCCGGAAGTTTTCCGTCTATAATAGTATCCCAGAAAGCTCGTATTCCCATTCCTTTGCCTACCATAGCCATTGCAATCTGTTCAAAATGCTGCCATGTTTGTGGTCTTTCATCTACTATCTTAACCTTCATATCATAGTCTGGTACATAGTATTCAATATCGCCATCACTATTGGTATATGAGTTCATTATGTCCTTGTTTACCATCTTTCCGTACTTAACTTCTTTACTTTTGTCCATAGATTCTACTGTTTCTTTTAGCTGTATGAGTGCTGCAAGTTGAGCTTTCTTATCTTGCATTTTTATTATATCTTTTATCCCAGTATAGACCAGTTTCATAATAACTCCACTCTTATCGCCTCTGATTCGGTATTCTCTTTCTTGAGTGTAGTTTTCTGATATCCTATTTATTGTAAGTTTAGTCATATCTATCATAAATCCTTCTAGTATTCCAAGCTTACCCTTGTTTCTAACATCAGCTCTAGCTCCCAAATCTCTAACAGAAGCATATGGTACATTAGCACCAGGGCTTACGCCCTGTGCAATAGCTGTGTTCTGTGATGTCGTATCCAAATTCTCTTTCAATTGAACCATAGCAGTTTGCAAACTTTGTGGAACTATTACAGGATCACGTTGTTTTATCTTCGCAAGCGAGTTAACTTCTAATGCTTCTCCACCAGTGTGCATCTTAGCTTTATAATCTCTCATTTGAGCATCACTAAATGCTCCTTTTTCATATAAGTATCCACCAAGACCTTGCAATGACATAGCTTCTAATTGAATATCCATCAGCTTGTTATACATTATCTGTGGATTCATTATATTTCTAACTTCACCATAACCATATGGATTACGCTCATCCTTATATAATACCCTGTATACAAACGGATACAAGCCATCCTCGTTCACATATGGTATGTATTCAAGTAGTATATTACCAACTACGTATGCACAATGTACACCATTTATACTACCATTAGCCATATCATTATACATCTTAACTTTAACTGGTTCATCTTTAAACTCTTCTGCTTTATCTAAGAAAAGTTGCTTGTTTTCTTCTGAAACAAATTCGGGTTTACCTTTATGCCAATGTTCTATTATCGTAGCTTGATTAGGTCGTTGTCCTTCTGTCTTGTTTTTAGAAACATCATCATAATCTTCAATCGCATTTTTACCAAGTTCCCATGTATCTTCTATAAATCCCATCTTTTTACGATAGACTAAATTGATAAACTCCTGTTCCTGAAATCTCCTTTTTAAATCCCTTATAGCTGGGTCAAAGTAAATTTCGTCTTTATCTTGGAATTGAACAAGGACTTCGCCCATATATGAAGTTGGACCAGAACCACCTATAAATCTAGGATCCCATACAACTTTGCCTATCAAGATTCCATACTGAATAAATTGTAATACGGTTTCTTTCCATTCATCTTGGTACTTGTTTATGTACGATATATACGATATTGTGTCTTGTAATACATAAGCTTTAGCATCATCAGAGTGTTCCCGACCAGATATGTCTGTTTGTGGTGTAGAAGATGTTAGACCATCAACAATATTCATTAGCGTAGGTAATATAAAATTACTAACGCTATTAGGTCTATTCGTCTTATCCTCGTTTGAAATTGGTGATAATGAAGTATCCCATTGATCACCTTTTGTTATTAAATATTCATCATCCCAATAATCTTGCGTTTCTGCACGATTACCACCGACTGCTATTTGTTGGCTATATGTAACATCGTTCACAAATTGGGCTTCTTTTTTATTATCAGCCTTAGTTTGCTTTTTCGTGTTCTTTTTATTTTCGTCATGTCCGAACATTTATTAGACCTCACATATAAGTATTTTTTCTTTTTAATTTACCATCAATAGTTTGAACCATTTCAGGTTCAGAATAACCAATATTATTAGACTTAATAACTTTAGTATCGACAAAATCAGTTAGTATCTCTATAAATCTTTGTATTTTAGTTTCATGTTCTTTATCATCAGAATATTTTATCTCTTTGATTTTCATAGCCATAGCAAATCCTATGCGAAATGAAATAACGACTGCTATCAACGCACTTACGAACATAATTGTGTAAAAAAGCATAGAACCTCCTAGTACATTCATATGTTACCACACTAAAACTACCACAGATATTTAAATCTGTCAAGTGGTTATAACCAATTAAACCCTTCACTTTTCTTTTCAGAGTATTCATGTTTCCAATTATCCTTTGGATCTTTGTATTGTTCCTCTACAGGTACGTCTGAATACATCTGCCTACGACAATAGTATGTTATCGCTAACGACATAACATAGTCATCGTGTTTTCCCGGTAACGCACTAGGTTTACCAGACTTATCTTTGGCAAATGTTAGCATTTCTTGTAGCGTTTCTATATCGTAGAGAAATTCTATACTATCTCGAACTATACTAATCAAGTTGTTTATTATAATCGGTCTTGTAAATCTGTCAGTTCTAAATCCATACTTCTCTTGTATATCTTCTTGTATTCTATCCACGCTCTCACGTCTGTATATCATGGGATACATTAGTTCTTGTAATACTTTTATCGGGTGTGGGTCAAAGTTCATCTCTATTGCTATCAGGGCATCGTTGTAATACCTACCAAGACAATACATCTGTAATGCAAACAAATCGGAGTTGACCACACAATGATATACCGCAACTTGTCTACCGTTAGAATTATTTATAACGTGTGCTGCAAAGAAGTCAGAACCCTCACCAGATGTATCGCCACCTATTGCATAAGGGTGTCCGGTTGTAGGTTCTTCGTAAATTCGTATAATCCCATTTACATCATCAACAAATTTAATTGTTTCATCATTGACCGATTTATCAACATTTAGTTCATATTCAAATCGACCGGTTCTATACTTGTTTATTTTAAAGAAATTTCTAAGTTTCTCTATTCTGGCTTCAATCTTTCTGTTGTCGAATATAGGACTACCAGTAGCAATAAAAGCCTCTTCTGGGGTACTGGGATATTCTTGATGGAAGTTTTCCAATGATAGATTACACTTATTTTTTATACACCATCTACGCCAAGTTAGTTGCTCATATGTCAAGTTGAATAACTCTTTTAGCTCTAATTCGTTTCCCCATGTTTCGTGATCAAAGTTAGTTAGTTTAAAGAAATCATATTTCATTGTACTCTTTTTATCTTCAAACCATGGTATAAAAAGTGGAATGAAATCGTTCCGTTTTACCCTATTACCGTCTACATAATCATACGCATTAGCATCATCCCAGACATCTTTGAAATAGTTATAACCCTTAGCTGTACTCTCTATGATTACGATTGAGTCCTCATTAGGAACAGCTTGTAACAGAGATGTCATGGTTACTTCTATATCGCCAGAGAACTTAGACAGCTCGGATATGTGTAAGTAGTTTATATTATAACCGGAACCGGCGTTAGGATTGCCAGCAGTTTCGATTAAGAACTCACTCTGTAATCCAGGATTATTAGTATTCTCGTCAATTGGTAATGAGAAATCAAACTTAGGATTCTCTAGTATTAGTCCACGACCACGACTAGGTCTACGCATAGGTTTAGCATCGTGTGGTAAATGTTCGTAAAATGTATTAGTCATCTTATTTACAGTCTTAGCCGATTCTTCATCGTAGGATATAACCATTGCAGTCTTACCCTTTTCATGCTTGATACGAACGAAAAAATCGCCCTCAACATAAGTCGAGAACCCTTGTCGTCTGGCTTTAAGGATTACAACAAATAGAGTTTGCTTTTTAGTTCCCTTATCCCATTCGTCAATAATATCTTTTAATTTAGCCTGTGAAGAATTAATCACAAACGGAATAACTTTAGAACTCTCTCGGTCTTTTATCTTCAGGTATTTGCTAAAATAGATATCCTTATTCTGTCTTTCGTTTATTAGCATTAATGCTTTTTCAAATTTATTCATCTTCCTCCACTACGCCCTCTATTAGTTTCGGGTTCTCTCGTATCATTTGTCGTATGATCTCTTTCAGTTCTTCAGTAGGAGCTGATTCCATCTTGACATCTACCTTCATACTCTTTTTATTTATATCTATTGTTTTCCTATCCTCTACTAATCCTGCTAGTTTTAGTATTCCCATTCGGTCGCTATTATTAGCTGCCCCATTAACAGCAAACTTGTGCATAGCTTTAACTACTGACGGAACCATACCTTGTAATCCGTTCATAAATAGCTGTTGATAGGCTCTAATAAATCCAGGCTTGTTCATAGCTCTAACATAAGTAGACCTAGACACACCAGCCACATCGGCTATCTTTTGGTGCATAGCCATATCAGCATAGTCTGGATTCAGCAAAGCCTCAAGCAATAACTGTTCCCTTTCTGTCGGAAAATATACCTTATCTGTTCCGTATTCAACACGATTATACTGCTCCTGAATAGTTTCAGGAACTTCTATAGCTAAGCTTTTAGCCATCTATACCCACCCCAGTTCCAAATAGATAAGATTTTAGCTCTGATCTAAGCACAGGATATTTTAAAACTATTGCCTGTATTTTCTCTTTTGGTAATGTAAACAATCTGTCCAAAGTGTTTTGCTTTTCCACGTTATTCCGTTCAATAGACTTATAAAATACACAGTTTTCCATATCGCACCTTTCTAAAATGGTACACTCACATACGTATTCTCCCATTCCTGCACATTTACTAGTTTGTTCCATTTCTAATCTCCTTATCTGCATATCTTCTTTGGTTATCTGCCTTTCTTCTGATCGAATCATGTAGTTTATCCCAATTCTTTCTCTTCTCAATCCGTTTACACTCAGCCTCGACCGAGTCTAGTTTGGCTCTGATATCGGATTTGGCTTGTTCTAAATTAGTCATAATCTCTCCTTTTTGATACACTCACAAGTGCATAATGTACAATGATAACTTATTCTTGTCGCTAATAGTATACAGTATTTCGGACAAGATATATTGAATTTGGCAGGTTGGGATTTGAACCCAACATCATGGTTACTGTGGGAACTACTCCGACCCACTCGTTCACCACACATTATTATCTTAAGCGTCTGTATCCCCAGACTGCTGCCAAAAAGCTTGGCATTCTACAGGTTCATATGTTTTTGCAAAAATGTCTGGTTTACATGGATAAAACTTGCCATTGATTCCTTTAATAATAAAATCTCCTTCTTTAGCAATCATTACGCCATCAAGCGTTGGAATCTTAGCACCCATGGTATCACTCCAGGTTTCACTATCATATGGAACCCCATTCTTATCAATATAACAACCTTTAAATCCTTTTACTGTTACAAAATCACACACCTCATTCCACGTATCCCATCCCAATTTTATAGCCTCAATTACTACTGTTCTCTTTCTGTATTTCATAATATCCCCTTTATGCCAAAAATTTATCACCATACTAACTCATAAGTATTGTTATTTAAATATGTTCGTGCCGTTTTTAAAGTAATGCCAAATCCACTACCAAATCTAGTCCAAATCACGTAACTGTCTTATATAACATACAAATAGTCCGATTTAGTCTAATTTGTCTTACATAAACTCATATGTATCGGTCATCAACATATACGTATATAATCAAAATTGTTAATAATGCCAGTAGTAATATAACTAACATGAATTAGCCTCCACCTTTCCTAAATCAATTATACCACCATAACTAGTTTTTGTCAACATAGAGTTTTATAATTACAAATTTTGTAATCTCTCTCTGGATTATTTTTGCCACCAGTATTTTTGGGATCGGATTATACCGATTCTAGGTCAGTCTGTATAAAGAAATTATTCCGCAAGTGGCAAAAAATCCTTCTTCCCCTTTCTAAACACCTCGAATTCGATGCCTTTAAAACTGATTCTATTCTAGACTAGGCTGGGTATGTTATAGTGTGGTAAAAATTGGGAATTGTCTGGGGAAAATTAGGTCCATGTTAAAATGGGGCTTTTATATATATATGGGGGTACCGGGTCGAGGGGGTACGCCCTACATATCGCTTGACTTGTGCATACTCACGATAGAATCAACATGATTATAATGTGAGTTTCATTGCACACTAGCACTAACATAGCATAGTCTTTGATCAACATACCACGCATTGGAGGTAGCCGATATCGCTATCAATGTAACATAGTTAGTGTTAGATATGGATTGATTGGTGTTATATTGGGTTTAGCCCTGATCATATCTGATGTGCTGGTGATCTAGTCCAGGTATGCTCCAGTCCGGTATTGGTATCAATTGCCCTGATCCTGGCTGTTAGTGATAGCCGACACGCAGCAGTGGCGATTCTATACTAATACTACAACCAATCCTATAGCTAGACTATTTCTATCGTCTTACAATGAGTGTAAGATCAAGCTAATAGCCGATTTCCAGGGATATGTTACAGTTATATTACATATTAAATTAATACTTGACATTGATATGTAGTAGTAGTATCATATAACCATAAGGTAAATACAAACGAATTGAAAGGGGAACAAAATGAGAATAGAAACATATTCAGATCAGAACGAATCAGACTCGGATGAAGTTAAGCGTGATAAAGAGTATTTGAATAAGTTGGTAGCAGCAAATAAGGCAATGATAGAATATATCAAAAATAATAAGGTTTAGCCATTACCAATACTACAGCCAAAAAGGTTTATATCCGGATTTCCTTACGACAAACAAAAAGTCTAGTCCAATGTAGCACAAAATAAATTATATTGGCTTTAAGCCAGAAAGCGAGATGTTATGAAAGAATTATATAGCGGATGGAAAAACAGATCAACATGGAATGTATCACTATGGATCAATAATGATGAGCAACTTTATAGGATGGCTGTTGAGTTTATGAAAAATTATAAAGGTAAAAAACCATATTATAATTTTGTAAAAGCTAATTGGATGGAGAACGATACAACTCAGGACAATATCAAATGGTTATCAACTAAGCTGGATTATAAAGCACTAAATGAAATGATGTTTGAATTAGTAGGATAAAACTATACCAGACAAGGGCGGCTTGAAACCGCCCGGAAAGGATCTAAAATGTTTAAATTAGAATTCGTTACAGAGGACAAGGACTTCGCAACTGAAGTAGCGGCAATTAAGAGAGTATTAAGGATCATCGCAAATGATCTGGACAATGGAGAAACGGAAGGAATAGCCAAGGATTCAAACGGAAACTATATAGGATCATGGGAAATAGCATGAAACTATACCAGCTTAAACAGATCATAGCCAAGCATAATTATATATCGTTCCTGTTGGGTCTAATTCTAGCAGGATCGGTTACTATTGGTATAATAAAGGTGCTAGAATGGGTTTTTGCTAGTCTGATATAGGCTAGCTTTTACTTTAGTGTGGTAAAGTGGTACAGTGGTAAAGCGATACAGTGGTAAAGTATAGTGAAAACTACTCATTGACCACTCTGGTCAACACTCCCATTTATTCCCATACTCCTAAACGCCCATAACCGGTTCAGTTCCAGCCATATTCACGCAACTTTCAGCTATAACTGGCTTTATTCTCTTATTAAATCTTTCTAATTCGGATTTTGTCAATTATTAGTTGGTGTATCATTGTTTTATATTACCTCATATCAGATAGGACACAGTCGGCTCATTTACGCATTTAATTATCCTAGTATAGAATTGTATCACTTTTAGTATCTGATTGATTTTTGATGCCATTCTGACCCTTCTGGGCATATGTATCTATTCAATCTCTTTTAGTCTGTTCCCAGTATGATTTCAAAAGTATATAGGACACACATATTTTTATAAGCCTTTAACGAGGTTGTCCATATCCATTTTTTTGGCATACTCTTTTTTCTTTTCCTGGTTCTGTTCATGAATTGATGATCCTTCACCTTTAAAGCCAACCTCCATAAGATACCTATGCAGATCGCCCTGTGTCTTGATTGGTTCCCTTCCCTTTTGGTTCTGGTAAAACTTCCAATCGAAATACTTTTTAGCCAAATCGATTTCAGGCAGCAACTGGTATGGCATTGGTTTATGGTTCTTAGGTTTATTCTCCATCATTGACATCCTCTATTTCTGCAAGTTTACATTTGTCAGTTCTCAACATTCCAACACACCCACTTTCTCCTACGCTCCATGATGTTGTTCCCACAGGATAAAAAGAAACCCAGCCACTTTCAAAACTCTTGAAATGTCTTTTATTGAATCCCCCATTGATATTAGCCGTCAATATCGGAGTATCCACCTTGACCTTTGTCCAGTCTGTAACCTTTTTCACTTCACCTGCATCATTTGCATATTTGCCACCATTCTTTTTACACTCTACACACGCTTGTACAAAATTCATCATTCAATCTCCTTTAACTTTTTATTCCCCAGTTGCAGGTTATTTGTTTTGGTATTTTCTTTTTGAGTTTGAGCGATAGCCCGGTATGATCTTTGAAAATTAGATGCTATTACAGAATTAAGAGTATCAATGTTTTCATTTGACCAAACCTTGAGTTCGCTAGGAGATCCTACGGCTCTTTGAACAAGAGGTGATAACTTATCCCAACATTCAATTGTTTGATAATAAGCCTTACCAAGGACTTTCTTGACAGTGTTCCATGCTTCGAGCTCAGTAGGTTGATCTGGATTATTGAGATTATACATCTGTTCCTTGATTGCACCGATTATGGGGAAAAATCCCTTAGTATCGTTTGAGATATAAATTTCTACTGAACCCATAACATTTTGGTAAATATCGTTTTTAAACATCATTCCCCAAAGAGTGCCTAGGTTTATCTTTTGTGTTTCTGATAATGATTTAAAGTGTTGAGGATATGCAACCTCTAAAATTGCGAGTACTTTCATTGTTTCTGATTTATTCATTGTCAAACTCCTCTCTTTGCATTTCTTCTTTTGCCATTTCGGCAAATGTCTTAACATTGTTACCTTTGTTTGTTCCTTGATTGTTCTTCTCCCAAGTCCGAACACAAGCCTTCCAGTCTTTAACTTTATTCTTGCCAATCATCCAACCTTTAGCAGAATAGAAGTCAACGAATCTTTCAGGATCGACAGTATTATTTCTTTCTTGGCAATAATCGTCAACTTCTTGAATTGTTGGGGGTACAAATCTTTTGACTTTTTTATTTGCATTTGCATCTCTATTTATATCTTCATTTTCATTTTCATTTTCATCTTCACACTTGGGGTTCCTTATGGAACTCCCATGTGGAGTATCCATATGGTCTCCCATATGGGAAACACCTTTAGAGCCTTTACCAGCAAGGTTTTTAAGCCTATTTTTTTTATAAGACGCTCTTTTTTCCACTTCATCATCCAATCTTTTGTTAAAAAACAGTCCTTTTTTATCTAAGGAAAATTTAGATAAAACAACATCATCATTACACACAGAATTGACCTGTTCTTTTGTCAAGTGTCCGATTTGATGTTGCATACAAAGTAATGTTATATATTTACCTTTTTGTTCGTAAGGCATAAAGATAGTTCCGACAAGAAAATCAGAGGAATAAAATAAAAAAGCTGGATCGTTATTAGTTTTAGCCATAGTTAAACACCTGCCCTAAATCCATCATAATAACTAATAAAATCATAAATAGAATCGCAAGCACAAGCGTATTCTTTTAAATCCGCATAGTCGCTATCTATTTTAATTGTATTAACCATATCCCAAAATGATATATCTTCATAACTGCGTCCAAACCTGTTTCGCAATATGCCACGAAGATAATTGATTTTTTTCACCATGGGATTTTCATGTTCAAGTTTTCGAGAAGAACACACTTTGGAAATATAATGGAAGGCTTTATCAATAGACATTTTGTCATCATCCCAGTATTTATCTAAAGATATAATAGTGGACTCGATAACCTCCGAAATTGAATATTTTTTTATTAAACTTTTTAATTCCTTTTTATTGGGATTGGTTAATCGTCCACCAGTCGATAAAAAGTAGCTTTCCACAATACTGATTTGTTCTTCCTCAAATTTCTGGAGTTCTTTTTTCCATTCCACCAACATTTTAAGTTGTTCTCGTTTTTGGTTAAGTTCTTTTAATTGAGATTGTTGTAACTTGATAGAAGAATGATCCGTTAGGGTTTTAGCTCCCTTGCCACGGTTACAATCATAACAAGAAGTAACTAGGTTAATTATCTTGTTATCTCCGCCGTTTTTTACTGGATCAATGTGATCTATCTCCAAAACAACATCCGGAGACATCCTCCCACAGTATTGGCAGGTAAAACTATCACGTTTAAAAACCTCAAAACGCACCCTCTTAGAAATATTTTTTCTTTCAGCCATAGTTTAGTCCTCCTTCGATAGCTCTGCCTGGTTGTCGGCAATAGATTTTTGATAGTTGTAAACGTCTGATACCTCAATCATCTTTCTTGTTCTTCTACCTATAACCTTTTCATACTTGTACGGCAGACCCTTTTTAGTCCATTTACGAACCGACTCGTATGAAACATTAAACATTGTTGCAATTTCTTGTATTGTTTTCATTGTTTTATCACCTCATAGTATAATACACCTTTTAAAACACTTTGTCAACCTACAACAATAATATATTCCACCAATAGCTTTATATTGGAATAATCCACCTCCAATTGTAAACAAATTGTGAACAGATGAAATATAGCAACTATCCATGATATAATGTATTCATTACACGAAAGGAGTTGATTAGCATGAGTAGGGAACAGATTGAGAATAGGTTTAGTTTAGCACAGTTAATAAAAAGAATAGATAATGAAGGGAGCAGAAATGATGAAAGTAAACAAGATCAAGATTGATAAGCCGTATATGCAAAAGTTTTTATTAGCACAGGATTTGTATCTGTCCAAGAAAGAGTTTAGGGAACTATTAAAGCAGCTTAAGACTACACTTAAAACGGTAGTGGTTCAGAGCCTGGATGAGTTGGAAATATACATACTTATTATAATAGGAAACATGAGAGGTGAGAAACTGTGAATGTATTGAGTTTGTTTGATGGGATGAGTTGTGGACAGATAGCACTAGAAAGAGCTGGAATAAAGGTGGATAAGTATTATGCAAGCGAGATTGAACCAAACTCCATAAAAGTAACAATGAGAAATTATCCAAATACAATTCAACTAGGGGATATAACTAAACTTAGTGAAGATATTTTAGATAAACTTTCCACTATAGATTTAGTTATGGGTGGTAGTCCTTGCCAAGACTTAGGTGTGTATAAATTTGACAGGGGAGAAGTAACTGGACTAAACGGAGAAAAGAGTGGCTTATTTTATCATTTTGCTAGAATCTTAAAATATATTAATCCCAAATACTTTTTACTTGAAAATGTACCAATGCAAGAAGTGTGGAAAAATAAAATAACTGAATTATTAGGAGTAGAACCAATCATGATTAATTCAAACTTGGTTTCCGCTGCTGACAGAAAAAGATTATACTGGACTAATATTCCACAATTAATGAACTTACAAGATAAAGAAATTATTTTAAAAGACATAGTTTTAATGTTTGAAGAAGTTGATGATAAATACTGGTACAATAAACCTTTTGTATATAATGGAGATTTTGAAAAAGTACAATGTTCCTTAGAAATGAAAGGGCATAGGCACATGAAAGAAGTTTATAATCTAAACGGTAAATGCTCAACACTAACAACTTGTGCTGGTGGTAATTTACAAAAGAAAGTTTATCAAGACGGAAGATGCAGAAAACTAACACCGCTTGAATATGAGCGATTGCAGAACGTACCAGATAATTACACAGCAATAGCGGCGGATACAAACAGATACAATATGCTTGGTAATGGGTGGACTGTAGATGTAATAGCACACATATTTAAAGGATTAAAAGAAATGAAAGGAGGTACATTATGAGTATATTTGATAGACCGGCGAGATATTACACGATTACACCAGCCTCGGCAACGGTTTCAAAATCGAGTAGATACAATTCAGAACTGTTATATCCTAAACCTAGATCAGTAAAGCATTTGTTTAACCAAGCGATAGTTTGGATTGCCCTAGTGATAGGAATGGTTTTGAGCGGATACTATTTCTTCATATTGTTTATAAAATAATAGATATAGTATACCCACAAGTAGTAGTAGTATGATATAATCAATATAGAAAGAGGTAGGTATATGAGCAATCACAGTAAAAACACATTTAAGAACCCTATCGCTCCGGGAACAATGAACGCACCGGATATTTTCAGATCCGATCTAGGTACAACAAACAGAAGTAATGGAACTGGATTTATCAAAGAAAAAGATATGGGATGGCTATCACTGTATGAAGCTATTTGGTCAAGAGCTATCCTGGATGAAATGGAAAGTGCTAAAATCGAACTCGGACTTATAAACGAACGGGGCGGTAGATTAAAAGAAGGTGAACTTAGCGAAGAACTGATACTAAAGATTAAACAGATTGTTTATAAGGAAACTCTAGACTATCCCAAGAATCATTTAACACTGTACGATTACAAGACTATGAACGAAGATATAGAAAGAAGGAGGAGTAAATTATGAAAAAAACACATTGGAGAACCATCCTGACAACCGAGTATCTAGGTGGAGTAGATTTGGATGATGGTAATGGTGGGCATAAAGACACTGTGGTAACAATTGAAAAGGCATTGAAAGAAAACGTTATGGATCAGACTGGTAACAAAGAGGCTTGTTTAGTTCTGCATCTTGTTGGGTTAAAACCAATGATATTAAACGTAACAAATTCTAAAATGTTAGAGAAACTATTCGGAACTAGTTATATAGAGGACTGGTCAGGGAAAAAGATCCAGGTTGGAACAGAAAAGGTTAAGGCTTTTGGAGATGTACATGATGCTCTTAGAATTAGAAAATTCTTACCTAAAACTGAAACTAAAACGGTTTCAAAGTGTACTGACTGTAGCAAGGATATAGTAGCGGTCGGAACAACTTCAGCTAAGGTTATAGTTGATGGTACTACCAAAACGTACGGAGTTCCATTGTGCATGGATTGTGCTAAAAAACGCAAAGAAACAGATTCTTAATTTAATACCAAAAAAAGAACAAGAAAGGGTACATATGAAAATCAAAGAAATAAAGATTGCAAATTACTTAGGAATTGAAAATATCGAAATATCGGATTTAGACGAAAAAGGAGCCGCTTTTACTGGATCTCCAAGAAAAGGAAAGACATCAATTTTAGATGCGATAGTTCAAGCCGTTGCAAATGACTCGCATAGAGACAAATTTGTAAGAGATGAAAAAAACCCCGCAAAAATTTACATCAAGATGGATAATGGTCTTGAAATAACAAGAAGTTTTTCTGCCGATGGTAAAAAAAACACAGATGTTTCGGTTAATGGACTTAGACCCAAAGCACCTGAAACTTATCTTAAGGGGTTGCTTGGTGAAAAAGTCGTTATGATTGACCCTAACATAATGCTTCTAAAGGGAAAGGAAAAAGAACTTTCTGAACAAATTATTAGTTTGCTTCCCATAAAGGTAACTAGAGCAATGGCAATGGAATGGGTTGGAGAATCTCCGCCAGTTGATTACGACTTGCATGGGCTAGTTGTTTGTAAAGATATAGAGAGCCTTTATTACGACAATCGCACAGAAATTAATAGAGAAATAAAAACAACAGATGGAAGAATTGAAACTATTCAAAACAAAATTCCAGAGGGATATGACCCGCAGGAGTGGAGAGATGTTGTTCTGTCAGAAACATTTAAAGAAATAACCGTGGCAACTAATAACAACAACTTCCGCAAAGATGCTGCAGCTTTGATAGATGGAGAATCAATGGAGATAAAAGAATTAAAGGGTAAATACGATTCGGCACTATTAAGTATAGATAAATCGGTTATGGATGAAGAAAAAGAAACAAACGTAGAAATCCAGGAGTTAAAAAAAAGAATCGAAATTCTAGAAAATCAGAAAACACAGTCCGCTAAAGCAACAAATAAACTAAAGGAACAAGAAAAAGAAAATTACGAACTGGCAGTTTTGAAAAGGAAAGAACGGACAACAAAAGCAAAAGATTTTCTTAACAATACTCCCGAAATTGACGTTGCCTCTCTTGAAGAAAAATCGTTGAATGTGGAAAAAATGAAAGGACACTTAAACAGCTATGATGAGCTACAATCTTTACTTGCTGATTTAAAAAAGCAAAAAGGGGAAGCCGAAAGCATCAACAAAAAACTTCAAACAATTAGGCTAAAACCAATTGAGCTTCTAAAACAAAGCAACTTACCTATTGGAAACCTAAGCATAGGCGACAACAGAAACATACTTGTAAACGATCTTCCGATAAACAATCTCTCAACTTCAGAAATTGTTGAACTTTTGTGTGATATAGAAATTGCCAAAACATCAGAATTACAGTTTGTGTGTTTAGATAAGTGGGAGAGTCTCGGAATAGACGACACCGAAGTTTCGGATTTAATTAAAGCAAAGTTTAAAAAAGCAGGTATTCAACTTTTTTATACAAAGGTAACATCGGGAGAGTTGACAATTTCAGAAATTTAAGGAAGGAAAGGTGATTTAAAATGTTAAATGAAAACAACTATTACCAGGACAAATCCTATTTCAGCTTTTCCTTGTATAAACGATTTATGCAATGTGAAGCTATGGCACTAGCAGAGTTTAGTGGCAAAATTACTAGACCAGTTACGGAAGCGTTATTAATCGGATCTTATGTAGATGCGTACATAGATGGAACACTTGAAGAATTTAGAGAGCTACATCCTGAAATATTGTCTAGTCGTGGGAACAGCAAGGGTGAATTAAAAGCTAGTTTTAAATCAGCCGATGGAATGATAGAACGGTTTATGAGAGATCCTTTATTTGTGGAGTATTTACAGGGTGAAAAACAAACGATATTAACTGGTACTATTGCAGGTGTTCCGGTTAAGGGTAAATTAGATATATTACATAAAGAACGAATTGTTGACTTTAAGACTACCAAAGACTTTAGATTAGTCTGGAGTGAAGGTAATTTGGTTACCTTTATAGATAACTGGGGATATGATCTACAGGGTGCAATCTACCAAGAGTTAGTTAGACAGAAGATAGGAAAAAGATTGCCATACTACATTGCTGCTGTTACAAAAGAAGCTACACCAGATATAGACATAATACACATACCTGATTCTATACTGAAATCGAAATTACAAGAGATTGAACACTTTTTACCTACGTTTAAAGCTATTACAGTTGGGATAACCGAGCCGCAGAGATGTGAACAGTGCGATTATTGTAAATCAACTAAGGTATTGAGTAAAGTAACCGAATTCGAGGAAGCTATAACTAAGTGGCAATAGGAGGTATAAAATGCAGAAATTTTTAGAAGAGAACGACATAATTGTAACTAAAGACGATATAGAACGTATGCTGGAAGATAACCCAATAGCAATGGAACTGAATGACTATGGATTTAACGAGTGTCTGGAATATGTTACTGATGGTCTGTTACAAGAAGTAAGGTGGAGTAATATAATACAGAAACTAGTAGAACAGTTTATCGAAACAAAAGACGATGTGGCATTAGAAGAAATTGGAGCCGAAGAAGAATGGCAAAACGTGAGAGACGGATGGAGGAGACCATGAAAGGATATAAAATATTTAATGAAGATTGGAAATGTCAAGGCTTCCAATACGAAGTAGGAAAAACATATGAGATGGATGGAGGGATCGAACTATGTAGAAGGGGATTTCATTTTTGTGAAAAACTAGAAGAGTGCTTTAACTTTTACGAGGCGGTTACCTGGAATCACATTGCAGAAGTTGAAGCTCTTGGAGCCACTAAAACGGATGGAAACAAAACAGTAACGAATAAGATTAAAATAATCAAAGAAATACAGTTAAAAGATGGTGTCAACGGGTCTGATGGTGTCAACTGGTCTGGTGGTGTCAACGGGTCTGATGGTGTCAACGGGTCTGATGGTGTCAACTGGTCTGATGGTGTCAACGGGTCTTATGGTGTCAACAGGTCTGGTGGTGTCAACAGGTCTGATGGTGTCAACAGGTCTTATGGTGTCAACAGGTCTGATGGTGTCAACTGGTCTTATGGTGTCAACAGGTCTTATGGTGTCAACAGGTCTGATGGTGTCAACAGGTCTGATGGTGTCAACTGGTCTTATGGTGTCAACTGGTCTGATGGTGTCAACGGGTCTGATGGTGTCAACAGGTCTGATGGTGTCAACTGGTCTTATGGTGTCAACTGGTCTTATGGAATATTAAATTCATATGGAGTAGATGGACAATTGTTTTTATCGAATAAGCCGAGAACACACGGGATGTTTGGTACAACTATAACTGAAGGAAGATTTAACTTAGTTATGAATATCTTTAAGGATAATCTAGGCGGGTGGAACCCAACATTTAACAACCTAAAATCACTTTATGTTAAGCATGGTTCTGATTGGAAGAAAACACCAATCCCAAAAGCAGGAGAAATATCAAAAGAAGAAGCGTGGGAAGATATGCCAATAGTCGCAATTGAATATTTAGAAACGCTCCCCGAGTTTGATGCAGATATGTTTTTTGAAATAACGGGGATAGATAGGAGGAGACCATGAAAACAAAATTAGATTTGATCATGCAGAAAATAGTAGAGATACGGGAACTGGCTAGATTGGTAGAAAACGAAGAGGGGATTCACATAATTGAAGCGTCGGCGATACTATTCCCGCATATTCATTTAGAAAGTAAGGCACAATTAGAGGTAGTATCCGAATTATACTCTAAACAAGTGGCAAACGATGAAGAACATTATAGAACCGAAAGATTTGACAATGGTATATATTTTAATTGCGTAGGAGATGATTCAGATGATGAATAAACCAGTCCTATTCTTTGAAGATATTTACGAAATAGTAGAGAAAAATCAAGCTGCTAAGGATTGGGGAAGTATACAAAGATCGGATTGTACACACTATACGATAGACAGAATAATGGATAGCTTGAACAGGAACGTTACCAAGTGTATTTCAGATTTTGTACAGGAGCAGAAAGAATGTGCGAAGGAAAAGATGCTAGATCAGTTTAGTATCGTAGACGACGATTGGGTGGGGTAGCAAAACAAAATATTTTTTCAGAGGAAGGAGAAAGCATGAAATTAACAAAGACAACCAAAAAAACGTACGAGATACTCCAGATTCGTTGGGAAAAACCAGCGTTCAAATGGGGGAAATTCAGAGACACAAGAAAAAAACATGGAATGTCAGTATCGAAATTTAAGAAATGTTTCTTCTGCAAGCATAAGTTTACAGAGGACGAAGACATGTACGCTGGAACAGTTTCAATCGAAGGGAATAGACTGTTTTGCTTGGATTGTGCGAATAAATATAAAGAAGAATGCGAGGTGGAAGATGGATAAACTATATTGTCCAAATTGTGGGCATGGAATGATTAGTTCTACTGGTGGTTGGCATTGTCCAATATGTGGCTATAGCTCTTGCACATCAGGATACTCAACAATTACCATAAATAGTAAAAGGTATTGTCCTTGTTGCGGGCAAGAAATAAAAGAATGTGAGGTAGAGAAATGAATAATATCGATTACATAAAAATGCAACATAAGATAATGGGAATGGCTGAAGAGGTAAAAGGTTTAGATATTAAAGGATGTTTGGATGCTATTTATATATGTGAAGCAACAGCACCAATTGTCGATCCGACTCTGTATATGAGAGGGATGGACGCTCTTGATAAAATCAAAAAAACAGCACAAGCATTGAGAAGGTTTCAGAAAGAGGTAGAGTGATGAATAAAGATTATCTTGTAGAAAAAAGAATTGAGGTTTTGAAAGAAATTAAACCGATATGTGAGGCATTTAATATAACAGATTATGATTATATAGTAGATGTGAATACTAGAAATGAATCACTGCACGTTAATAATACCATTATTTGGTGTGGGTTAAACAGCATTTATGCTGTTGTAAATGAACTAATTGGATATATTTTCATAACAACGTGGTGCAGAAATAGAAGTTTGGGGGCTTTTGATATTCAAACAAAAAATGTGATTAAACGATATTGGGCAAATTAATCTACAACGTGGAGTGGAGGTAGAAGAATGAGAGAGATATTATTCAAAGGTAAGAGAGTTGATAACGGGGAGTGGGCTTATTGGAACGAGTTTGGAGAATATACAGAACTATTTTTAAATGAATTTGATATTCATAGCCATGTTGATGAGCATGAAATTATCCCTGAAACAGTCGGTCAGTATACTGGACTTGTAGACAAGAACAGTAAGAAAGTGTTCGAGGGAGATATATTTATACACAAACAATATGTTGAATATGGAAAACTTTCAGATTGTATAGCCAGTGTAACAATTGATTCTAATATGGGAGTTAAGGTAGGAATGGATAGCATTGGAGAATCGGCTGAAGTTGTCGGTAACATACACGACAAGGAGGTGGAAGATGAATAAGTACGAAGAAGCACAAACAGATAGTAAGGGTAGAATTAGGTGGGTATCAATTACTCGCAAGAAAATGTATCCATATGAAGAAATCGAGGTGTCAGATGGAGATTATCACTGACTACCTAGGTGTAAGCCGCGAAACAGTGCTGCAATGGATTAATTATCGTAATATGCCAGCTCATAAAGTCGGACGCCTATGGAAGTTTAAGGTCTCTGAAGTTGATGAATGGATTCGATCTGGCGGTGCAGCTGAAAAAAGTGACCCAGACAAATAAGAAATCTAGTTGTTGTCCAAATGATTTAAAATAACCAAATAAAACTATAGACAAGGGAAGGTTGTGGCAATATGAAAATTGGTATTATAGATGCAGATTTGTTGGATAATGGGAAAAGGCATCCGAATCTAGCTTTAATGAAAATAAGTGGTTATAACAAGGAACAAGGATACCCAGTTACACTTTTGGACAGTTATATTGGTCTTACTTCTTATGACAAAGTATATATCTCAAGAGTATTTACTTTTACTAGCGTACCTGAAGGTATTACCTCATTACCCAATGTAGTAGTTGGAGGCACAGGTTTTTTTGAAGACGGTGGTGAAAACCTTCCTTCTGAGATTGAGCACCACATGCCAGATTATGATTTATACAAAGACTACGCTAATGGCGAAATTGATAAAGGTCGAAACAAAAACACTGTATCTGATTATCTAGATTATTCAATAGGTTTTACAACTCGCGGCTGCTTCAGAAAATGTTCCTTCTGTGTAAATAAAAAATATGACAAAGCTGTTATACATTCCACTGTAGAAGAGTTTTTTGATCCAACAAGACCGTATATATATTTATGGGATGACAATTTCCTTGCTTATAGTGGTTGGGAAAAAATACTTGATGACCTTGAGGCAACAGGAAAACCCTTTCAATTCAGGCAAGGTTTAGATGTGCGCCTTATGACAGATAAAAAGGCAAAAAGGCTATCTAACACAAGGTATCATGGTGATTTTATTTTTGCATTTGATCACCTTGAAGAAAGAGATCTCATTGAGGAAAAACTTAAACTATGGAAGAGATATTCTACTAATACAACAAAGCTTTATGTCCTTTGCGCATACAACTCTCAGGATGAACATGATATTGTAGATACATTTAAGCGTATAAAAATTCTCATGAAATACGGATGCCTTCCCTACATCATGAGATATGAAAGCTATAAAGATAGCCCCTGGCGGAGTCTTTATGTGCAGATAGCTCGTTGGTGTAATCAGCCACAGTTCTTCAAAAAGAAGTCATTCAGGCAGTTTTGTGAAGCAAATCAGGATTATCACAAGAACCCTAAAACTACATGCGCCGCATATCAGTCCATGCTAGATTTTGAAAAAGTACATCCTGAAATTGCAAAAAAGTACTTTGATCTACGTTTTGATAAAGAAAACCAATAAGGAGAAGAAATGAAAATACTTAAAGTAGTGATTGAAAAGGGTCAGATGCCAGAAGATTGTGATGTTTGTGAGGAAACATGGATTTCTAACAAGGAAAACTTTAATCATTGTGCGTTCACGGATAAGGATGTTAGCGATTTTGGTTGCATTAGGCATCCAGACTGTCCGTTGGTGGAAAGAGAGGTAGAAAAATGAATGTTGAAAAAGAACATGAAAGAAGTACGCTTATGAATTATTCAAAAACTAATCTAGTTGACCATTGTATGGCTTTAGAACGCAATAATAATCTATTGCGAAAACGCTTTGAAATACAATATCAAAACTGTATGAATATTGTTGCCGACATGAACGTGTTAAACAAAGAATATCAGAACAGGAACATGAGAGAAGGTGAGGTATGGAATGAGAGAGATATTATTCAGAGGTAAGAGAGTTGATAACGGGGAGTGGGTTGAAGGACACCTGACTTCTTGGCAGAACAGAGACGAATCAATCGAACCGCAGATTAAGATGGGACATGAAGGGCGTTCTACTACTCGTACCGTTATCCCCGAAACCGTTGGTCAATTTACGGGACTAAAAGACACGAACGGGAAGAAGATTTTTGAGGGAGATATCCTAGCGTTTACAGTATTTGATTATAATGATTACGACACACAGCATGAGGGAGTTGTACGATTTGGAGGAGGCAGTTGGCAAATTTGGAAAACAAGAGATAGTGAGTATTATGGTTCTGACGGTGCTTTCGATTTAGACTGGGTGGTATATCAAGATGATGAACTAGAAATCATCGGCAACATACACGACAAGGAGGTAGAAAAATGAAATATAGAAAGAAACCAGTAGTTATTGAAGCTGTAGAATGGAAAAGACTAAATCAGTTAGAGATGGCTAGATTTTTAGACGAATATTCTGACCATGTTAGAACAGAGAACGAAGTATTCAGAATAGACTTTTGCAACGGTGGTTGTCAGCTTGGAGATTTACACATCAAAACATTGAGTGGAGAAGTTAAAGCAGATATTGGCGACTTTATATGTAAGGGTGTCGAGGGTGAGTTTTATCCATGCAAACCAGATATCTTTTGGAAAACTTATGAGGAGGTAGAAGAATGAGAGAACATACTGTTGATATGATGCAACTTGACAGACAACTAGAAACTTTATCATTCCAAATCTTTGCTTATCAAAAATCAAAGGGATTAGACCATCAACCACTTATGGAGTTCAATCTTCATGCAATAAAGACATTATGTACTGATATTTATTTTAAACTAGAAAGGGATAGCAAAGATGAATAAAACGTGTTCAATGTGTGGGAATGAATTACAACCATGGTCAACAGGGAAAAATCATTGCAGTATGTGTGGAAACGTCTACGATATTAACGAAACAATAGTAATATATACTTCCGATACTGCAAGTAGCAACAAGACTGTATCTGACTATCTAAAAAAGATTACAGACGAGGATCCAACAGTTAAGTTGAGGAAAATAAACAAGTTAGCAAGAAGTATTATAGATGGTGCGGAAACTGATTTCGACTATGATACCTTAATAGAAATAGTTAGATTATCGGAGGAAAAGAAATGACATATCTAATAATAATTACAACAGTATTAGTTTTAACACAGATTGCTAGAGTCGCACAAAATGCGACACAGCTAAAACTATATATAGACAGGAGGGTAAATGAAACTAATTATACCAGGAACGCCAATAGCTAAAGGTAGACCGAGACTAAGCAAATGGGGAACATATACGCCAGAGAAAACAGTCAACTATGAAACACTTATAAAAGAACTGTTTATAATCAGTAACCAAAAGAAATTAGAAGGAGCATTAGTATTAGTAGCAAAAGCATATTTTCCCATAACCAAGTCTACCAGTAAAAAGAATAGAGCTAAAATGATAAGTGGTGAGATTCATCACACAAAGAAGCCGGATTACGATAATGTTGCAAAGATCATAGGAGATGCCCTAAACGGATTAGCTTATGATGATGATTCACAAATTGTAGATGGTAGACTAATCAAATCGTATTCAGAAGAGCCTAGACTAGAAATAGAAATAACTAAAATAGCCACATAAAGCACTAAAACTGATTTAACCGGTGTGATTTGGAGCAATTCAGCAAAGGCTTTTGTAGTAACCGTTACAAAATGAAACGGTTTGAAACGAAAATAAGTTCATTAGAACGAATTAGGGAGGTATGGAATGAATAGAACGGTTATAATAATAGGCAAATCCGGCAGTGGAAAAACTACGCTTTGTGATCTAATCGAATCCAGACTAGGCATACCACAGATTAGAACGTACACAACTAAGCCGCCGAGAAGTGAGTTAGACGATAGCCATGTTTGGTCTGATATAGAGTGTTACAAACAGGATGAACACTTTGACAATATATTATGTCAGACTAGGTTTGGGATACATACGTACTGGACTAGGAAAGACCAGATACAGGGTGTGCAAACTTTAGTCGTGGATGTAAACGGACTGAACAAATTATACGAAACAAATTTGAAATTGGTAGTGATTAATTTGGTTGCGGATGAAAGAATGAGATTTATCAGAATTGAACAAGATAATCTAGATATGGGATTAGGGCTTTGGGAAGCAGCAGACGTAGCACATTCTAGAATTAACCGAGACGCAGGCTTTGAGTGTCTGAAGGTAGACTGGGTTGTTGATGGAAACGGAGATATTGAAAAAGTGTACGCAGATGTCAAGAAAATAATAGAAATGGATTAGGAGGATTAACATGGAAGGATATAAAGTTTTTGATGAAAATTGGCAGTGTAAAGGTTTTCAGTACGAGGTTGGCAAAACTTACGAGATGAAGGAGGAAATAGAAGTTTGCCGAAATGGGTTTCACTTTTACGAGAGAATGGAAGATTGTTTTAATTATTACTCAGCTGTGTCTTGGAATCATATTGCAAAAGTTGAAGCACTTGGAAAAACTAAAACAGATGGTTCCAAAACGGTTACCAACAAGATTAAAATAATTAAAGAGGTGCAACTTGCAGAGGGTATCAACAAGTCAAGGGGTATCAACAGATCAGAGGGTATCAACAGATCAGAGGGTATCAACAGATCAAGGGGTATCAACGAGTCAGAGGGTATCAACTGGTCATGGGGTATCAACAAGTCATGGGGTATCAACAAGTCAGGGGGTATCAACAAGTCAGAGGGTATCAACGAGTCAGAGGGTATCAACAGATCAAGGGGTATCAACAGGTCAGAGGGTATCAACGGATCAGAGGGTATCAACAGATCAAGGGGTATCAACAGGTCAGAGGGTATCAACGGATCAGAGGGTATCAACGGATCAGAGGGTATCAACGGATCAGAGGGTATCAACAGATCAAGGGGTATCAACAGGTCAGAGGGTATCAACGGATCAGAGGGTATCAACGGATCAGAGGGTATCAACAGATCAAGGGGTATCAACAGGTCATGGGGTATCTTAAATTCTTGCGGGGCAGACCATCAACTGTTCCTTTCAAACAAGCCAATATCTTATGGCATATTTGGCGAGGAAGTAAGCGAGTCAAAATTTAACGAAGTTAGTGGTATTCTTAGAAATAAATTAGAGGGCTGGAATCCAACCTTTAATAACTTAAAATCACTTTACGTCAAGTATGGTTCAGAGTGGAAGAAAACACCGATACCCGAAGCTGAGGAAATTTCGAAAGAGGAAGCATGGAGAGATATGCCAAAACAAGCGATTAGGTATTTGAAAACACTAGAAGAATTTAACGCAAATATGTTTTTTGAGATTACAGGGATAAGGGTATAAGGAGAACAGCATGAACAAACCTGTTTTGTTTTTTGAAGATATTGAAGAAGTGTTTGAAGATGTTAAGAAAATAATAGAGATGCAATAGTCCCCAATTCGGGAAAGATTTGAATTTCAAACAAACAGGATAATTATTCGGTAATTCCGATTAGTTGGAAAGGAAATAAAATGGATCTAGTATTTATATGTTCGCCATATGCAGGAGATATTGAAACTAACACAATTAAAGCTAGGGAATACTGTAGATGGGCTGCACTTTGTCGTGGGGTAGTACCGTTCGCACCACATCTAATGAACACGCAATTTTTGGAAGAGTTTATACCAGAAGAGAGAGAACTTGGAATAAATCTAGGGTTGCAGATACTCGAGCATTGTAAGGAGTTGTGGATATTTGGCAATACTATGTCAAAAGGTATGAGTTTAGAATTGGAACAGGCTAGTAAACTTGGAATAGTAGTTAGATATTTCAATGAATATTGCAAGGAAAGGGGAGTAGAATTATGAGTTTAGATTTCATGGTAATAGAAACATCACCACATGAAGTAGTGAGCGAAAACATCACGCATAACGTTAATAAGATGTGGATGAAAGCAGGGATTTATGACGATTTATATGGGAGTGGTGGTAAAAAGGTTTCAGATGTACTGTTTAAATTAGAAAGAGGATTAGTCTATATGATAGATAATCCAGAAATATTTATTCCGCTTAATCCTGAAAATGGTTGGGGAAGTTATGACGGAACCGTAAGTTGGTTGAGAAATCTTATATCAGAACTAAAACAATACCCTAATGGAACAATTGAAATTAGTGCATGAAAGGGAGAATATGAAAATTATAGACAGAGAAACTTGGCAAAAGGTAGAGGAGTTACAAGAAGGTGGAATGAGCTACGGTAAAATTGCTAAGCAACTAAACATAAAGAAATCCACAGTAGACTCACACTTTCATAGACTAAAGGAGAACAGGATATATGCAGCTAGAAATGAGATAGACCTTACTGAAGCCACTAATAGACGAAAACGTATTGAGACCAAAACTGAAATGGTTGGAGATACTAAAATTGTAACTAGTACTATGTTATTAGAAATTAATGACATGGAAAATAAAACTCCACAGGATATAATGATATTACATGGTTACGATCCGTTGGCTTGGGAAGTTTTAGCTATTACTAATAAGGCATGGAATGGTACAAGCAAAGATCAAGGTAGCTATACAATGTTTTCATCTAGTTTAAAAGTAAAACCAATTGAAATGCAACTAGACAGCACATTTATTAAACAATGCTTTAACGACTTGACACCTAAGGTTTGGGATATAAAATGTATTCCCAAAACTAATTCGGATTTATTCGCAGAAGTATGTATATTTGATATTCACGCAGGTAAACTAGCATGGGATGAGGAAACAGGTAATAATTACGATTTAAGTATCATGTCTGGTATTGTTGAGAGTATCATAGGTAAAAATGTAGAGTATTTTGCCTATATTAAACCTAGTATGATACTATTCCCAATCGGAAATGATCTATTCCAGACTGATAACGATGCTGATACTACATTTCATGGAACGCCACAAGACACTGACAGCCGACATAAGAAAGTATTCAAAGCTGTAATAGATTTAATGTTTGACGCTGTTTCTAAGCTATCCTGTATAGCTCCAGTGAAGTTACTGTTGATACCGGGAAACCATGATGCTACAACAAGCTATTATTTAGCAGAAGTTTTAGAAAAAGCCTTTTCGGATAACCCTAATGTTGAAACTGATACATCACCAAAGAGTAGGAAATATTACGCACAAGGTAAAGTGTTAATAGGCTATACTCATTCTGATGAGGAAAGCAAAAAGGAATTGAATGGGTTAATGGCAAAAGAAGTTCCTGAACTATGGGGGAAGTCAAAATTTAGAGAGATGCACTTTGGACATATCCACATTGAAACGGTTGAGGAATGTAATGGATTAAAGAAGAGATGGATACCATCTATAAGTGGAGCGGACAAATGGCACTATGGCAAAGGCTATACTGAAACAGATCGCACCAGTCAAACTTTTATATGGGATGAACAACAAGGGTTACAGTCGATAAACTATTTTAGATGAAAGGAGAAGGAATGAAAACTAGAGGGGAAAAGTTACTAGAATATCGGGTACTTAATAATTTAACTCAGCAAGACATGGTTAAGCTAATAGGATGCTGTCTTAGTACGTATCGGTCATTAGAAAATGATGCACAGAAGAAAACTGATTACGATAAGAGGATAGAGGAGGTTTTGGAAAATGAATAAACTTTTTATATCAGGTCGGCTTGGAAGAAATCCAGACATCACAACAGCTAAATCGGGGGATATGCAGATTGCAAAGTTTTCGGTAGCAGTTGATACTGGATATGGAGACAAAAAGAAAACGAGTTGGATTAATTGTGTTGCATTTGGAAAATCAGCAACGGCAATAGAGAAATATATATTCAAGGGATCACCAATAACAATAGAGGGGCATCTCCAAACTGGGAGCTATGAGAAAAAAGATGGAACAAAAGTATATACAACAGATTGTATCGTGGACAACTGGGAATTTGCTATGAAAGATAAGAACGAACGAGATGAAGTCCACCCTGCAGATGATCCTGATGACGATACAGTTTCAGAAACGACTGAACCGGAAGAGTTCTCTAATGATGGATTACCTTTCTGAATCGACAGA
>Ga0208904_1000509_pt1 | contig 32270 bp, 37 predicted proteins | sample AntAceMetag02UKB_FD_184774 | JGI IMG/M metagenome (GOLD analysis project Ga0208904, IMG submission 184774) | Saline lake microbial communities from Ace Lake, Antarctica - Antarctic Ace Lake Metagenome 02UKB (SPAdes) (version 2) | ecosystem: Environmental > Aquatic > Non-marine Saline and...
ACGAGACGGTGGTAGACCAACTATGCACAGAGCTACTTGTAGCGAATGTGGTGATAGTTGTGAACTTCCATTTAAACCAAGTGGAAGCAAGCCGGTTTTCTGTAGCAACTGTTTTGGAAAACAAGACGGTGGTGGCGGAAGAGATAGAGATAGAGGAGGATCAAGTAGATTTGGTGGTGGCGACAGACGTGATAGACGTGACAACTCTCGTGAAGACAGACAGATGCACGATGCTGTTTGTAACAAATGTGGAGACAACTGCCAAGTACCTTTTAGACCTACAGCTGGAAAGGACATTTTTTGTAGTGAATGTTTTGAACAAGGCGGTGGTGCAAGAGGTAGAAAAGAAGGACAACCTAGCGAAGAGCTAAAAGAAATCAATATCAAACTAGATATGATTATGACTGCTCTTGGTCTGTCTGGTCCAAAAAAAGAAAAGAAAACAAAAAAACCACCTTACATATCTAAGGCTGATAGAAAAGTGACTGAAAAGAAAGAAGTAAAGGAAGAAGCAACCAAAAAAACAGTTGCAAAAAAACCAGCGAAGAAAAAAGCAGTAGACAAAAAGAAGCCGGCTGCCAAAAAAGTGGTGAAGAAAGCCACAAAGAAAACAACCAGAGCAAAGCCAAAAGCAAAAGCTAAAAAAGTTGTGAAGAAAAAAGCAGTTGCTAAAAAGAAGAAATAAAAATAAACAAATTAAAAACAGCCTACTAAATTAGTGGGCTGTTTTTTTAATTGCCAAGTAAAGCTATTTTAACAAAAATTATATTTTATATTTCTCAGGATGCTTATCTTGAAGCATGGCTATGACCTGTTCACGAATATGCCCTCCTTTTTCAGCTCTTTTAACCATTTTATCACGAATAGAGGTTGGTAAATTATAGAGAGCCCTACTTCTAACTTTAAGCATAACACTGGCACCCTTGCCTACAACTGAAGTTGTAAGAGATGACATGCCATATTTTTGAGCCAACATTGCGTATTGTGTTGCCTCTTTTTTCATAATTTTTGCAGCCTCGTCTGGTGACAACTTCAATATCTCAGTCATGTATGTCATTTCCTTCCAAATATCAAATAATCGATCTTCTTTATAATCTACAATATCACCTGTAGCCTGGACAGACATGGCAGAAAAAAACAACATTCTAGCTTTGCGTTCGTCCTCTGTTAGTTCATCATCAGGATATTCTGGGTCAATAATCCATTCATATTTTTTTGACAGACTATCAATATCCGTAGCAACCTGTTGATCTATCTCTCTATCTTCAAAAATACCCGAACCAAGGCAAGCTCTGATATTAATAAGAATTTCAATTGCATTTACCAATTCCCTACCCTGCTTTATACGTTTTAATTCGATATTATCTTCAGCCGGATCTGTTTTTTCAGAATCCTGAACCTTGAACAGCTCATGCTCAACAGCATCAACTTCTATAAATGCTACATCAAAAAAATGTTTAAACTCTTGCCTGCGCTTATCCTCTTCTTCATCGCCAGTTGGTTCAAAATATGCTTCAAACTTTTTCTTATGTTTTTCTACATGATCCATTATAGTGGCATAAACTTCGGGATCACTATCCTTGATCTTTTCTGCCAAATCTACTTGGTCGTTATATGCAATAAAAAAGGCATTTAATCTCGGCAACAAAACATCTGGGCCCAGCTTTTTTAAATCAACCCTTTCTGAGCCAAAAGCCATATAGCAAGAAGATAAAATAGTAGGAACAACATATCTATTCTCTGGATTATCAACCATAGCTTCTTTTACTGTTTCAAGTGCCCTAAATGAATCTTCCGCCAAAAAAAGATCAGGGTCTTTTGTATATTGAAACCTATCATCTCCCCCACCAGTGTGTATATTCTCTTTCATAGAGTGTACAATAAATTATTATTCTATACTTATAATTCTAATATAAAATAAAACAAAAAGCAAGCTTTTTAGACCTGCTTTCTGAAAGACTTATTTTTTTTATTCTTAACTTTATACTTTTCCCAAATATCTTTAAATTTTGCTGAAGTTTTTATAAGTTCTTGAAAATTACCAGTGGCAACAATCTTTCCATTTTCAAAAAAATAAATTTTATCAAACAGATCAAGCAGGTGTAGGCGGTGAATTGAAGATATAACGGTTTTACCTTCAAACTTACTAAATATATTTTTATAAATTCTAAGTTCGTTATCAGAATCAACACTGCTGGTGGGTTCGTCCAAAAGTAATATTTCTTTGTCCTCGGCAGCCATAAGTCCACGAGCTAGAGCCAAACGCTGTTTTTCGCCCCCGCTTAAATTAACTCCTTTTTCCACTACGGATGAATTTAATTTATGTGGCATTTTTTCTATTGTTTTTTTCAGATTAACCATTTCTAAATACTCATATATTGTACTCGTTTTCCTTGTTAGACCCAGGGTTATATTCTCACGAATTGTAGTTGCAAAAATTTCTGGCTCCTGTGGAATTAGGGCAATGTCTTCAGAAATAGTATTGAATTTGTTTTTTAATTTTTTATTTTCTAAATAGACTTCCCCACTCTTTGTCTGATATAAACCTCTTATTACTTTGAGAATTGTTGTTTTTCCACTTCCACTGTCTCCTATCAGGGCGATCTTCTGCCCACGTGCAATCTCGAAACTAATATTTCTCAAATGCAAATCTGCCTTCTTTTTTATATGATAAGAAAAGTTTAAATTCTTAATATTAATTTTATTCCAATTTCTCTTACTAAGTTTAATTTCTTCAATTTTTTTAATATCTTTGAAATCTCTGGCTATCATTTCAGAATTTAAGACAGCTGTTTTTTGTTTGACAATATCACCATATACATATGCAAAATTAAAAAATATATGATTTATTCTACCAACATAACCATACAATATATAAATGGTACCAATCAAGACTACGCCCCCAGCTTTTACATTGGAATATATGAATGTGAGAAGTACTAAAAAAGTCATAATCCCAGTACAGACTGAAACCAAAAACCATTTTATCTCATTTAACTTTGTATTTTGGGAAAAAAGACGAAAGGGACTCATTATTTTTTTCCAGACACTGCTTAAAATTAATTTCTCAATTCTAAGTATTATAACAGTCGTAATATTACTAAGAGCATCATAAATTTTTTCTGATATTTTATTTTCTGCTTTAAATAATTTGTGATATTGAGCGACCAAAACTTTATCAAATCGGAGTATCGTACTTATGGTTATAAACACCATAAACAATATTATATAACCAGCATGTATATTAAAGTAGACTAATGCAAAATACGAAATAAAAAATTTAATGAACATTTCAATTACTATAAAAGTATCCTGTGCATAATCAAATAATGCAGTTGTACCTTTCTCCACCTTATCAATTGTGTCACCTGAATGATGATCTGTGTGCCACTCAGCAGGCAAGTTCATTGTTCCGAGAAGTAAATATCTTTTGTAATTCGCTCTAACTAAGAAGGCATTTTTTGTTTCTATCACTCTTGCTGGTCCATGAAAAATCCAAAAAACTACTTCTATAACTATAAATAAACTCAATAAAAAGGCAATTCTTGGAAGACTCTCCATGCTTAGACCAAACTTCTGTATTGTATTCAAAATAAAACCAACCAAAAGAGGCTCTAGAGAACTAATAGCATTGGAAAAGAAAAATAAAACAACGTATAAAACGACGTTTTTTCTATTACCCTTTGAATAATGCCAAAGTTTTGAATTTAAATATATTATTGGACTTTCTTTAAAAGACATATAACTTTTTATTTCCAATCAACTACGGTGATCCCCTTACCCCGTTTTTTGACCACGACTTTTTGTTTTTCCTTCCATTTTAATTCTTTTATCATTTCAATTGGAATAGTAATAGCATAGCTATGACCATTCTTTTGAATCTTGCGAATATTTTTATCTACAAGTTTTCTACGCATAGGGCCGTCAGTGTTTATGTCAGTGTTTAAAACATATTTTAAATACTGACACATTATTTATTAGACTTAATAAAATTATACCATATTTAGTCTATAAATGAAAAAACAGACTTATTTTAAGTCTGTTTTGGATAAAAGTAATATAAATTTAATTCAATTTATTTATGATACCTTTTTCTGCATCCACTTCAACCATATCTCCATCTTTTAGAACCTTGGTAGCTACTTCTGTTCCTATTACACAAGGTTTTTTTAATTCTCTGGCTACGATTGCGGCATGCGATAACAAACCACCAGCATCAGTAATAAAAGCCGCTGATTTTTTCATCAAACCCAAATACTCTGGCCTAGTCATCCCTGCCACTAATATATCTCCCTCATTAAAATCATTACATTCTTGGGGATCTAAGACCACCCTAACTTTGCCAGTAGCTTTACCTCTAAAAGCTACCATTCCTTTTATTTGTTTTCTAGATAATTTATCTGTTATAGTGGAAATAATTTCTTTATAATCCTCACCTTTGTAAATAATATTTTTTCCTTCAGAATCATATAATAGAGCACAGCCTAACAACCTTTCACTCAATTCTTCTTTGTCGGGCAAAATTTGTGCAGAAAAAAAGTTTTGCATTTCTTCCTCTGTAATTACGGGAATTAAACTATAATCTAACTTATCTTTAAAAAAATATTTTGCAATTTTAGTAAGTATTCTATCAGTTTCGTTATAAACTGGTTCGGTATACAAACGAACTTTGGTAAATAAACTAAGATATTTTTCCATTAGTTCTTTTGGTAAGTAATCAATTACTTTTTTTAAAGAAAAATTAGCAGTGGTAATTACTAGTCTTGATTCTTGCAGACTATCATAGTCTTCTTTAGTAAATTTATCTTTCAGATCAAGTTTTTTCATCAAATCAAAAATTTTATCCGTATTTTTAATTACTTGTTCAGAAAATTTTTGTGGTAATGTTTCATCATTTTTTATCAGGTTTACCAAATAAGCACAGTAGTCTTTAAGTTCATCTACAGCTAAATAATTAGCACTTGATCCTTTTTCAAAAACAACCAAATTATGTTTAAAATGTTTTTTCGTCAAATCTTCTAAACCCTGAGTATAAATTTTACCATATAAAGACCCAAACAAAAGACCCCAGTTTCCAGACCAGTTTTTTGACCAAGTTTTATCAATAAATATTTTATTCATATTTTCTAGTTACTCCAATACCACTCGCCTACCAGCTTTCTTTATTGAATGTTGTTTTTTTGTTTTTAGGCGTTTTAATTTGGAAGAATAGGTTGGTCTGGTTGGTTTACGTCTTTTGGGAATAATTAGAGCCTCAGCAACCAATGTTTGCAAACGAGCGAGCGCCTGAGCTCGGTTTTGCAACTGAGACCTCTCTTCTTCAGCCATAACAACTATTTCATCTTTATCATTTAGCCTATTACCAAGCTTTGTGCGGATTCTATATTTTTCTCTATCGTCAAAAACAGCGGACTCCCCCACTTTCCAATGCAAGATAGCTTTGGTAGAAGTCTTATTAACATTTTGGCCACCAGCGCCAGACGACCGCGCAAACGTCATTTTTATTTCTGATTCTGGAATTTGTCCCCGAAGAGGGATGCCCTGTGGGTATTTTTTGAAATATAATTTAGTACGTACCATAGTAAGTACTATTTTATTTTTTCAATTCTATCAAATACGCCTTATATTCCTCCATAGTCATTCCTTTTGCCTCAGCCTTGGCTTCATATTGTTGCATGACATACTCTTTGTTTTTGTAAGAAGAAAAATGTGACCTTGATCCACCAGCCATCATTCCAGCCTTAAAAACTAGGACGAGTAAAATAGAGCTAAGTAGTATCACGATAAGCCATAATACTATACCGTGGACTGTACCATGACATGACATTTTTTTATCTTTGTGTGGATGCATAAATTTGTTATGTTAGTTATTTAGGATTCTATTATAGCATGGAATAAAAAATCCAGCTAAAATTAGTTGGTTTTTTGTCTTTGGAACAAAATTAAGCTAATTGCCCCAAAAAATAAAACGAGTATCCCTGACAGAAATAAAGCCTGCGTTAGACTATAAATATCAACAACCCAGCCAATAAATGGCGTGACTATTGCAAAAAACATTTTCTCTACCAAGCTCTTTGCTGATAAGACAGTGGCTCTGATACTAGACTCTGTCAGTTGATGCACATAATCAGAAACAACTACAGATGAAAATCCTTTTACAAATTGAATCAGGAATGCAAAACCAAAACTAAATAGGTAAACAAAATTACTCATCAATAAATAACTCACGCCTATTAAAACAAATAATAAAACAAGGGAATACTTTTGCCCAATCTTTTCTTCCAGTAGATGGGAATATTTTGCACTTACTGCTGCGACTACACTAAATCCAGCGAAGACAACACCGAAGTAAGCAATATCTAATCCTGATAATTTGAAATAGGGTTGATACAAAAAATAAGCAATATTAATAAATCCTACTACAATAGCCGAATAAGCTAATAACCATTTTAATTTCTTGTTTTTTAATATTGATAACTTTATTATTTTGAACAAATCAAAAAGATAATTTTTTGTAAAAATTGTTTTATGCCTTTCAGGTTCTTTTAGAGACAAGGAAAGAGGAATAAGTAACAGCATAAAAGGTATCATGGCATAAAATGGATACCTATAATCTATTCTTCCAAGTAATCCCCCGACAATACTGGCAAAAGATACTCCAATGGAATAATAAAAAACAACATTACCCCATACTTTTTTATATTGGTTCTCTCTTTTTAATTCTTTCAACGTGTCATAGATAAAAGCTGAATCTGCACCAGAAATAAAAACACCTGCAATCGCCCACAGAATAACTGCAAGTAAAAAATGATAAAAATTCGTAGAAACAGCAAAAGTAAACATTGCTATTGCCGAAAAAACACCCGTAACCATCAAAGCTTTTTTCCTACCAAAAATATCAGCAAAATATCCTGAAGGAACTTCTAAAATGACAAATAGTATTGAAGAAATAGATTGAAGTATCATTATCCGTGTTAATGATAATCCATTATCCTGATAAAACAAAACAATAATTGGCGTAAAAAACATCAGACTGTATAAAATCATATACAGATATATTTTCCAAATATTGCTTTCTAATTTTGTTTTATTAATATTATTGCTTTTCATATGTATAATTGTACCAAAAAACCCGAACTAAGGGAAGTTTGGGTTTGATTTTGCTTGTGGGCAAAAATATGAGAATTAAAAAAAACACCTGGGTTGGGGGTGTTTTTTTGTTTTGATCACTATTTTTTTTCAAAACCCATTTCCCTCATAAATTTATCTAGATGTCTAATATATTTTATCTTAAGCTTCTTACATACATCTGGAATTTTATGTAATTCGTCACCATCAATCATAAAACCTTCTCTCGTAAAAATTGATAAATTATTGATCTCTGCATAAGCGATTATGTATGTGTCAGCTCTTGATCTACCGTCTGAGGGATTTATAATTTTATACTCATCATTTATTTCCGCTGCTCTGTTTTTTACGTTATCATCTATATCAATTACCAACCCTTTACTTTTTTGTTTTTTTGCCCATCTTTTTATTTCATTTTCATATGTTAATTCATTTACAACAACATCTAATAATACCCATCTTCCACTTTCTAATAGTTCCTCAATTTTATTCCAAAAACTTATACTAAACTTAAATGGTTGCCACAACCATAAATCTATTAGGATGTTTGTATCAAGAATATATATATTTTCATCATTTTGATTATCCATACACCTCCACAGAAAATTTAAGTAAACTGGAGGCTTTTACATAATCTATTTTATTTTCATAATATGAATTTGCAACTACTTTATTAAACAAAGCACCATTAGAATCCTTCATGCTGTTATAGTAATTACCTCCAGACTTTTTTTTCTTATTGTTCATTACATTCTTTTTAGATTCTTCCTTTAATTCTAGTTCTAATTTTACTAAATCTCTATCATTAATTTTGTTTAAATCTTTTAATCTATAAAAAATAAAAAGTTTACTTAGTTTATATTTTTCAGCTAAAATATCTATATCATTTTTAAAGTAATTATCTTTTTCAAATTCTTCTTCTGGTAACAATAAATTTGCAGCAACTTTATTACAGAATATTTCTTCTGAATTCAAAGCCTTATTAGAATCTCTAAAATCAATACTATTGGATATACTATCACTTTTCCTAAACAAATGAGCCAATTCATGTATAAAAGAAAAAATTTGTGCAGAAAGAGCGTCCTTCCTATTTAAAACAATAAAAGGACAATAATCATTAGATATAAATAATCCCCTCATGTGTTCTACTGGTATACTATGATGTGCAATAGTTTTTCCAACAAAAATTCTTTGACTTTCAGCTTTTTCTATTAAATAATTGAGGGTCTTCCTATGTGCCCCGCTACCAGATATCGTTTTAATTTCCTCTATATCAATATCTAATATTTTAGAGATATACTTCGCTAATTCAGACGGGCTTTTAATATTCACACCGGAACCTAACATCTTATTTTTCTTATATCCTTCTTTTTTGAGAGTAGATTCTAACCATTCTTGTCTTTTAAGAACAAGGTCAATTAATTTTTTTACATAATTTTTATCTCCCATTCCTATTCCAACTCTAAAATCAGGTATATCTCTATTTTCTTTTATGTTTTCTTTAGAAACCAAAACAAGCTCAGAGATATTATAAGCTTTTGCTATTTTTTCTAATTGTTTCCATGTAGGTAGCTCTTCACCAGATTCCCACAAAGAAACAATGTCTTTCCTGGTTGATACTTTCTTTGAAGCATTAAAAATGTCTAAGCCTACATTTTTACGGGCAATTTTGAGATTTTGTTTATTGACAAAAATAACTTTCCCCATACTTTTAGTTAGATGACAAAGTATATTTAATAAATATATATTTATTATACCACAAAACAAAAAAACCAACTAAAATATCTGTTTTTCTCTTTTGTATAGAAATATTTTTTACTTTAGACATAATTAATGATTTATTTTATTGGTAGAATATCTCACCCGCTAAATATTTCTCATCTATCTCTCTCCTTGAAGTTGTTAGATCAGGATACACCTGATTCATAACATTAAATTCATTCGCCTCATTATAGCTTACTAGAATCTGTCCAGTAAATTTTAAATTTAATTTTTTTAATTTTTCAAAAATCTCCTCAAAATTTATTTCATGTTTACTGTCACCATTTCCCTGCAATTGAATAAGTAAATTGATCTCACCTAAATCATATCCATATTTCTTTAGATACTTATTAATAAAAACAAACAAATCATCTGTATTTAAACTATTCTTGTATTGTTTTAATTGAAATTGTCTTAGCCCGCTAGAAAATATAGCGAAATCAGTCAATGTGTCTTCTTTTGTGACACTGACAAGCTCATCTAGACTGTTAAACTCCTGTTTCTTTGGGCTACAACTATCCTTTAACACAAGACATATTTTACTATCTTTGCCATAATAAACCACAGCAGAGTTGAGTGCAGAAAAAATTTCAACCATTTCTTTGTTTTTTAAATTTTTGGAGACTACTTCATTAGCGATTTCCTCCATCTTTTCTTTATTACCTTGCAAATCAATAAGAGAAAGTCCTTTCTCAGCAAGTTTTTCTTCAATTTTTCTCAATTGATCATTTTTAAACAATTCCAAAAACTCTTCTACAGTAAAACAAATCATATGCAACTTTCTAAGGTATTCCATATTTTAAAATTTAATAATTATACTTAAATCCAAAATTCCCAACAAAAAACCAAGTTTTGGTAAACTTGACTATCTAGTAGTTCTGGTTGTTTCTCGTTATTTGAGTTGTTGTAATTAAATATTACAGGAGAAAGTAATATTAGTCAAATCTTACTCTTTATAAAACCTACAAAACCCACAATACCGGCAATACCAACTATCACCCCTAACAATTGTCCTCCAGGGCTATCGTCAATCCCAGCGTATACAAACATGAGCACACCGAGGAGTATTGCAATAATGGAATATAGTATTCTAAGTTTGTTCATATTTTTAATTTTATTTACTTTTCTATTTTACAGTTTTTAATAAATCTTGTCCACATTATTCACCTACTGAGGTACCTCAGTAGGTAAATAATTATACCACAAAACAACAAAAAACAACCGAGTTGCTGTTTTTTCTAAAAATAAAAGAAATACTGATTTAAATCAGTATTTCTTTTATTTTTACTAAGTTCGCATACAGGGACAGCTTCCGAACTTTTTTTGCTAGAAATAAAGGTTTGATCCTATCCCATGTTATTCTTTAATGATGAAATTGAAGAAGAAATAATATAGTTCCAATTCCAGCCAATATCAAAATAAACTGACTAACATTCTGCTTTAATCCTGTTTTACGATGCAAGACAGGTGACAGATCAACCAAAGCTATATAAAGAAAACTGGCTGCTGAAATAGCCATAACATAAGGAACGGCTCCGTGAATTTTTTCTAAAGCAAAGTATGCCAATATCGCCCCTGGTAAAATAGCTAAAGCTGATAATGTATTTAATAACAAAGCTTTCTTTTTTGAATAACCACTATGAAGCAGTATACCGAAGTCTCCCACTTCTTGAGGTATTTCATGCGCAATTACTGATAATGCCACACCTATACCCAAAGGTATGGATGTTAAAAAACTAGCGGCAATTACAATACCATCCACAAAATTATGAAAGGCGTCTCCAACAAGGATGATGGGGCCTACAGCGCTATGAAACTCACAACCTTCTTTATGGCAATGCCTCCAGATTACAACTTTTTCTAGCAAGAAGAATATAATAATACCCAATAAAACACTAAATAAAACGTGAAAAGCAGAAATGTGTTCTAAAGCATGAGGGATTAAACCTAATAAAGCGGCGGCTAACAAAGTTCCAGTAGCATAAGAAATTAAACATGGAATAAGTATTTTTTGTGTTTTTTCTTTGAATAAAAGAAAAATGGCAGCCATTATAATAGCGCCTACGCCTCCTATAAGGCTGAATAATATAATCCAAAGTAGAGTCATAGTTTTTTTATTAAAATTAATTTACAACAAACATATTAGATTAAAAAGTTATCCCAATCCTAATAATCTACCCCCCTGATAAATAATAAAACTTGCTATCCAAGCAACAGTAGTAGTATAACCAACCATAAACAAAGGCCATCTCCAAGATTTGGTTTCCTGCTTTACTACAGCCAAAACTGCCAAACACGGCATATAAAGCAAAATAAAAACCATAAATGCATAAGCTGATAAGGGAGTAAAAAGAGTTGTTAAGTCGCTAGTTAATGCTCCAAAAGTACTTACCACCACTTCTTTAGCTCCAAAGCCAAAAAGTAAAGCTACAGCAGACTGCCAATTACCAAAACCTAAGGGCGCGAATATAGGCGCTATTACTTGACCAATACGTCCAGCTAAACTTTCTAAAGATCCATATTCTACACCAAAAGGAAAGCTAGCTAAAAGCCATACTATTACAGAAAAAAATAAAATAATTGTGCCAGCTTTTTTTATAAAAAACCATAAATTAAACCAAACATACATCAAAACATTTTTTAAAGCTGGCCAGCGGTAGGGGGGCAATTCGATTACAAAAGGCGTAGATAATTTTTTAAATAATACTTTTTTAAATAATAATCCCATTGAAACCGCTATGATAATGCTTAACAAATACAAAGAAAATATTATCCAGCCTTGATAAGCGGAAAAAAATAAAGCGGTAAACAAGACATAAATTGGCAGTCGAGCTCCACAGCTAATAAATGGAGACATTAATATTACCAGCAGGCGGTCTTTTTTGTCTTCTAAAATGCGAGTTGCCATTATAGCTGGCACATTACAACCAAAGCCTAAAACTAAAGGCAGAAAAGCCTTGCCATGCAAGCCAAGCTTATGCATAAATTTATCCATAACAAAAGCTACTCTAGCCATATAACCAGAATCTTCCAAAATTCCCAGAATAAAGAATAAAACTGCGATAATTGGAATAAAAACTAAAATTCCGCCCACTCCGCCGATTATGCCATCAACTAACAAAGAGTTTATCCAATTTGGAATAGCAGGCCATAAAGCTAAAAAGTCTATAATTTTTATTCCCAAAAATTCAAAGCTTAATTCTATTATATTTATAATTGGCTGGGCAATTTTAAAAATTATTTGAAAAACTGCCAGTATAATTAATAGGAACAAAGGGATGCCAAAATATTTATTGGTTACTAAATTATCAAAGCTATCTGACAGTCCTTTTTTAATCTCTTTTTTATCTTGAATTAAAACATCTTTTATTAAGTCGTTGATAAAAGCATAGCGAATACTGGCTTTTTTATTTTTCAAATCATAAGTAAATTTACTTGGCTGTTTTTTATAATTTAATATTTTATCCAACAAATTATCCAAGCCCGTTTTCTTTTTAGCGTCAATTTTAACAACCGACACTCCCAACAAGGTAGATAAAGCTTGGATGTCTATTTTTATTCCTTGCTGGCTGGCTAAATCCAGCATATTTAAAGCCACAACTACAGGCGCCCCTATTTCTATTAATTGCAAAGTAAGATATAAATTTCTGGTTAAATTTTGCGCGTCAATTATTTGTACCACAGCTTGCGGTTTATCTTTTAAAATAAAATCACAAGCAATTTTTTCTTCTTCAGCATAGGCATTTAAACTGTATAATCCTGGTAAATCAACGATTTTTATTTTTTTATCTTTATAATCAATCGTGCCCTCTTTTTTTTCCACTGTCTTGCCCGGCCAATTGCCTACATGCTGATGAGCGCCGGTTAAAACGTTGAACAAAGTAGACTTGCCAACATTAGGATTACCGATCAAACCAATTATATTGTTATATTTTTTCTCCATATATTTTCGTAGCCTCGCCTCGACCTAAAGCTATTTTTGAATTAAAAATTTTAATAACAAGAGGTCCAAAATTATCATTTTTAACAATTTCAATTTCTGAACCTTCAAACAGGCCGAGTTCTGTTAACCTATTTCCAAAATTACACCTACATTCCATGCACCCTATTTTTACTTTATCTCCTTTTTTAAATTGAACTAATCTTTTTTTCATAAATTATAATATAGGAATTTTATGTCCACATGGGCAGACTTTTGGATTATTTAAAAATTTAGCCAATTTTTTTATTGCTTCATCAGAAAATGCGTGTTCTAGCTTGTGAGCTTCTCTATTGAGATTCTGTTTTTTAATTTTTAAAATATTTTTTAAAAATACCTCAATAACTCTCTGCTTGTAAATAATTTTTTTAGCTTTTTTCAAACCCTTGGCAGTAAAGGTAATACTAGAATAGACTTTCATTTTAATAAGCTTGTGCTTAGTCATTTTTTTTAGCATTTCGGAAACAGAAGGCCTAGAAATATTCAAATATTTGACAATATCAATAGAACGGACAACCCCATCATTTTGTTCGCTGATGTAATAAATAGCGCCAAGATAATCCTCCTCGCTTTGTTTTTTAATCATAAATAAATATTTAAGTTAGGTATACCTAACATATATAATACTTTTTATTGTGAAATAACGCAAGGGGGGGGAAGGTGGATAAATAAAATACTAAAATACTGCCTTTTACTTATCCCTAACTTTGGTATATAATTGAAAGGAATATTAAACATCAAAATTATGAAGAAGGCCATTTTTTTTGTTTCATTATTATTTTTACTTTTTCCTACCGTCTCCTTAGCAGAGGTTAATCCTTTAAATTCAGGAGAAACACAATTTGAAGCTAAAATCGTTGATGTTAGCGAGTCTTTTATTCGCGTAGAAGATGAAAACAGGCAAAGATTCTCTGTTGAGCAGATGGATTTGCTGGGAGCCAAAAATCAATTTCATGCAGGCGATAAGGTTCTAGTAAACAAGATAGTAATGGAAGACGGTAGTGAACAGTATATTATTACTGATGTAGTAAGAAAAAAAACAATCTATTTTATCATAGCCCTTTTTATAGTTATAGTTTTGTTATTATACAGAAGACAAGGTCTACGAGCCTTATTAAGCCTGATGTTAAGCTTGTTAGTTATAATATTTTTTATAGCACCTTTGATTTTACAAGGTAAAAATTCTTTGTTAGTTACAATTTTTGGTTCTACTATCATATTGCTTTTGATGATGTATATTACACATGGTTTTAAGAAAAAAACTCATTCCGCTTTTATTGGTATATTCATCAGTGTAATAATCGGCGGTATATTATCGTACCTTTTTGTCAGCTGGGCGTCGTTATCAGGTTTTGTGCAGGATGAGGCAACTTTTATTATTTCTCTTGGCTATACTGATGTTGACATGAGAGGTTTGCTTTTGTCAGCTATTATTATCGGTATGCTGGGAGTTTTGGATGACATGGCAATTAATCAGGCTTCTATAGTCAAAGAACTACACGAAGTAGATAAAAATTTAGATAGAAAAACGATATACAAAAAAGCTATGCGGGTGGGTAGAGATCATGTCGGATCCATGATAAACACACTGCTTTTTGCCTACATTGGGGCTTCCTTTCCTTTATTTTTGATGTTTGTAATAAAACAACCGCCCTTTGATACTTTAGGCGGAGTTTTAAATAATGAAATTGTAGCTACAGAAGTAATCCGCACTCTAGTAGGAAGCATAGCTCTACTTTTGTCAGTACCTATCACTACTTGGGTGGCTGTGAGGATAATTTTGTCCCACCAAAGGCAGGGATCCCGTCCAGGGACGGAAAAAAAGAAATAATTTTTTTATTTCATATCAGGCAAAACACCCAAAGAATCATTAAATCTGTTAATAAAATTAAATAAGCCAATTACGCTGGTTATTTCAACTATCTGTTCATCAGTAAAATTTTTCTTCATTTCTTGAAAAATTTTAGGATCAATATTATAAGCATGTTCAGTGGCAGCTTCAGCATATTTTAAAGCAACACATTCTTTATTATTACACACCTTATCTAACTTTTCTATATCCTCATCTTTTAAATCAAACTGTCTTAATTGCATTTTTGAAACACTAACGCAAAAATCACACTTATTTATTTCTGAAATTTTGTAAGCAACTTTCCATTTTAATAGCTTATCAACAGGTGCGTCATCCATGGTTGCTTTAAACATGATAAAAAAGCCAACTAAAATATCTTCACAATTAGCCATTACCCGCATCCACTTTGGTACTTTACCAGTGGATTTTTTAATTTGTTCAAAAAGTTCTTTTGCTTCTTTTTTAGCTTCTTTGTCGCTAACTTGATGAACTAATGGTTCTGTGGTAGACATAAAAAAATTATTTATTAATAATTTTAATAGCCCTTCCTTTTATTAAGGCTAGACTAATTTTTTTATAAGCCGAAGTTAATATTCTTTGAAAAGTACTTTGTGAAGTTTTCATTTTTTTAGCACATTCAGTCTGACCTAAATCCTCTACGTTTTTCAACCGCAAAGCCTCTACTTCTTCGGCAGTTAATTCAACTATTTCTAATTGCCTCATAGGTACGCCTTGAGGTTTGAAAAAAGTTATTTTAGGATTGAACTTAACCCTCCGACATAGTCTTGGTCTGGGCATAAAAGGTATTTGATTAATACTTCATTGGGATAATATTATAACACAATTTTAGGTATATTAAAAAAAGGTCTGAAGGATTATTATTTTTTCCAGCAACCTTTTTTTTGACGCTTTAGGCATCACTGCGACCTCGGTTAAAACGTCCTCGTGGACCCTGTCCAGCTCCTCTGCCTCCGCGACCACCTTTACTCATTCCCTTACCTCGGCCATCAAACGGCTTGGCTTGAGGTTTAGCACCACTGCATTTGCCTATTTGCCCGCCTGTTTTAGCGCCTGCGCCAGCAGGGCCTGTCTTGTCTAAGTTAGGCATATATTTGGAGTTACTTTTTGAATTAACGACCTTTATATTATGAGTATATACCCATAATGATATGGTGTCAAGTGGTGCTTGTGCACAATTAAAAAAGTTCGAGCCCCACCGAGACCAGTAACCGGGACAAAAAATAAAATAGCTAATTTTAGCTATTTTATAAATCACATAAATTTTACTTCCGAACCGTTATTTATGGCTAAGATAAAAAGAAAAACAGGCTTTTACGCCTGTTCATCCCGTTTTGCTCGCATACAAGGACAGCTTCCGAACTTTTTTTAGCGTGGTTGAGGTTAATTTTAGTTAATTTATGCTTTTGAAGCTGATGGCTTATTATCATTCCTAGCATCAATTAAAATAATGTTACTTTGATTCTCTAAATTTATTTCTTTTAATATTCGACTTACTCTATCATGTTCATCTTGTGTAAAATAAATAATAACCTTAAATGCCATTTTGGTTTCATTCGCCTCTCCATATACCTCTACTTGTTTTTGTAAGTTTCGCTTTAATTGATTGTTTTTTGCTAATTTAAACTCAACAAGTGTTTTATCTTTTTTTCCAAAAGAAACAGAGAAATCGACAGGACCTCTCCCATTGTTAGGCTCTCTATTTACATCAAAGATAGAATCACTACAAGCAAGCATAAAAAGTAATTGAACATCACTTTCACTTGATACCACCTTTCCTTTTTTATCGTAAAAAAGACGATATCCATCTTTATTTTCAATAAATTTTTTTAAAATCTCTATTTTATTCTTAGCTTCTTCAAAGCTGGTTTCTGATTCTTTGGTATAAAAATCAGTCTTTCTTAATTCTCTAACAAAATTTTGAACATTTGATATATACACCTGTTGTGAAAATTCAATTTTTTGATTACTTATGCTTTCTGCAAGATCTCCATTTTCTTCTTTATATTTTATGAAAAAATCAATTAATTCTGGAAATTTTTGTATGGTAGCAAATATTGCCGAAGTCTTCTCTTTCTTTGTTGGCTCTCTATCAGGTTCATTCGTGAGCTGGCTTTTCAAATAATTATTTACCTGAAACCTTAACTGTTCATCTGATATTGCATTTGGAATTCTGTCAAAATCCTCAATTAAATCCTTTTTATTAATCCATGTATCATCTTTTGTAAGTAATTCTTTTGGAGTAAGTAAAACATAATCATTTTTATATTTAGGCAAAATATATTCTTTCTCTTCCCAAGTTTCAGTATCAACATTAAATTTTACTCTTTGAACACGGAATGTATCGGTTAAATCTTGATCAATATGTTTTTGTGCAAATTCTTGAGTATATTCAAGTAAAAATTCTTTTATTAAATTAGTTGAAAAATCACTAATACTATCTTTCCCAACACCCTCTTTTATTAAGCAAAGTTTTTCTAGATGACTGCCTTTAGTTATTTCTTCTTCACTAAACTTTTTAAATATTTTGTAAAAGTTTTCATTTAGGGCTTTTGCAAAACCCATCCCAAGCCCACTCCCTTTATTTCCTCCGATTGAAAAACCGAGCCAATTTTGTTCAACTTCACTAAATTTATACCAAGATTCTAAAGCTCCTTTAGGTATTTCTCCACTTATTGACTTATCTTTTAAAAATTTTAAATAATCAATAATTTTACTATGCAAATTTTGATATTTAACTTTTTTACTATTAAATAGAAGAAATGGGTCAATAAATAACGGTAAATCTGAAATAATAGATATATTAAAAGCACCATATTTTTTAAGTATTTCTGGTTTTATTTTGAAATAATCTGTAAAAAATATATCCATATTTTAAAATTTAGATTTATATCTCTGAATTTTATTAATCATTTTCATTTTATTTAACCGTAATTATTTTATTGACTTTATTTATAACTATATTCAGTCTATTCCAACTATTTTCGTCTAGACCTTCTATAAAATCTTTTTGGTCTTTTTTCTTTTTATAATATAGTATAGATAAAGCAATTTTAATATCAGTAGCACCTGCAATCTCTAATAATCTTGTTTGATCAGCATTACTCAAATGATTTTCTAGTTCAACATTTTCATTTTTGTCCTGTATCTTATATTTAAAAAAATGTTTTTCAATTTCTTTTTCACCAAAAAATTTCTTATATTCGTCGTATGCCTCTCTGCCTTCCAAATCTGAATCTAAAAGAACAATATAATTTTTTGAAAAAGCTATACTTTGTGAAATTAAATCTGTAAGATGTTTTGCACCTCCTCCAGGGATTATTTTTATTTTTTTATCAAAACCATCCTTGAATTTCCTAATCATATTGAATAGGTAAAACTCTGTGATTCCCTCTGTAATAACACAATAATCTTTACTCATATTAAATACACCAGACTTAACATGCAGTGCTTGGTAGAGAGGACTCAAAGCCCCTTCATTGTTTTTTATGCCCGCTGAACAAAATGGTAATATTTTTATTTCACCAGTTTCTTTTTTTGCTATTTTAATTTTAGAAATATTTATTTTTTCTGGATCTAATAAATATTGTGAATGCGTACAATAAAGAATACTGTTAGTATCAGAGATGTCTTTTAATTTATTTAACAATTCTGCTTGTGCAGAGGTATGCAAATAAGAACCTGGTTCATCTAATAAATAGATAGCCCCATTTTGATTTTCCTGATATTTAGGATTAAATTTTAATTTAACAATAAAATTAAAAAACCATTGGAAACCTTTACTTCTCTGTGTAATATTAAACATTCTACCTTTTGTATTTGTTCTATCTCTTACCTTAAAATTAAAAATAATTTTTCTTTTATCTTTCTGTAATTTATGTTTCAATTCTAATTCTAGATCTTCCACCTCATCATTTAAACTTTTTCCATACTCTTTTAAAGTCTTCCAATCTTCCATTACTTCTTTATTCAAAGTATCTTGTATGTCATTAAGTAAATTATCACGGTCATCCTCAGTCTTTAATTGTATAAAACTATTTAAAGTTTGCCCTTCACCAGCACGTTTAAAAATTTCTTCAATAATAGAATGCCAATCATTATATTTTTTATTTGTAGTAATCTCATTTTTTTCTATATCTAAATCAAAAGTTATGCTTTCTGGAACCCTATCACTAAAATCATCAAAATATAAAATAAAAGGTAATCTATCATACAAAGCATTTGCAAAATCTGTTTTTGCTTTTTTTGTTTCTAATATAAAATCGTCATTTTCAACTTCATAACCTCTGCCTTTTTCATTAAAAAATCTTGTGAGTTTAATTATATTTTTTTTAGTATAATACTCCCTCAATTTTTGATACACATTACCCGAAGCAGACAATTCAAGTCTTTCTGATAAAAAATTTAAATCTTCCTCTGTCTCAATTAAAATACTAGCGGTTATTCTAAATTCGTCATTACTATTCACAATATATTTATTTTTGTACTCCAAATGTTGACTTTTTTGATAACGATCTTTGTTTTTATCAAAAGCAAGTATTGCCTGTAAAGCAGTCGTTTTACCCGACTCGTTAATTCCTATGATAGGAATTAAATTATTACTAACCTCGATTATAGCGTAATCAATGGCACGATATTTTTTTATTTCAAAACTTATATATTTCATATTCTTAAATTTAAGTTATAAACCTAATTTGTAAATTAAGTTTAAAAAATATTTTATTATTATCAGCGTATAATAAACCAAATTTATGTCTTCCGCTACTTGCTGTATCAAATTTTGTGTTTTTATATAAATAATTTTCAAAATCTTCTTTATTGTATATGTGATAACAAAGTATTTCCCCATCTTTTTTAACAACAATAAATCCACCAGTTACTTCGTTATTTGTGTCCCATGAATTTGTAGGTGTCATCCCCAGAGAAACACTCCTCAAAAAATGTTTAATTTTATTTTTATAAAAAGCATTTTTATTTTCATCTCCAATATTTAAAGGGTCTTTAGAAATAATATCATTAGTTAAGTCTAAGATTTTATTACTTGAATCAGTAAAGAACGAAAAAACATACTCAGCAATTAACCCTGGAAGTGAGGAGTCTATAATTTCCATGTTATTCTTAAAAGTTTGAGATTGCATCGAGGAATATTCTACAATACCTTTTAAGTCTTTTATTTTTTGTAATCTATCTTTTATTTTACTTCTTCCTTCTAATGCATTAATTTTTTCAATTTGATTTTTTCTTATGTTTTTCACTTCATAAATAAAATTAGTTGTTTGTCCTGCATTTAATAATGTTGAGGGGTTTCCAATTTGAGATTTTATACTAAATCCAAGTTCTGGTTCGGCTCCTAATTCTAAATCTTTAACAACTATTGTAATATCTCTTTTTTCACGAGAAGGTGCTTTTATTTTTGTACAATAAATTTTATTCATGAACGATTCAATTTCAGGAATTTCAAAAGAACTACCACTAGCATTTTTAATTTCATCTAATAATTTAATTGCCTTATTTTTAAAATCTATGATAGGTAGTGCTAATAACAATTTATGATCTGTATTATATATTTTTATCTTTGTATCATAAAAAAATTCCAACTGTTCATTATATCTTATTATCTTAATTAAGGTATAAAACAAATCACTAATTTTATTTAAATTTTCATCCGCTCCATAAATTTTACCTTCGCTTAAAAGTTTTAAAAAAACATAGACTTCACTCCATTCACCTTTATTTGCTTTCATATTTTTTATTTGTTTAAGTAGTAAGTTATTTGTTTTGCCACTGCCTGTATAGCAGGAACAGCCACAGAATTTCCTAATTGTTTCATGGCCTGAGTTTTTGGGACAGGAAATTTAAAATTAGCAGGAAGCCCTTGCATTTTTTTACCTTCTTCCACTTCAAGCCTTCTTACTTCTCCATCTACTAAATATGCGTCCCAATTTCTTCTATCATCAATTTTTGAACCTCTACCACCAACTCTTAGGGTAAACCCTATCTTTTTTGGACAATTACCACCAAAAATATCAGACATTGTTTTTTTAAGTTTAATAGGTTCTGGAAATTCAAAATCAATATTTTTATCTTTAAAACCTACCATAAAAAGTCTTGCCCGATGTTGTGGTAGTCCAAAATCAGACGCTCTAACAATTTTATAAAAAAATGAATATCCTAAATCTTTCTCAATAGTTTCTTTAATTATCCCAAAGGTTTTCCCGTCGTCATGATTTAGCAAATTTCTTACATTTTCTAAAAAAAATGCTTGAGGTTGCTTTTCCTTTATAATTTCAGCGATCTTAAAAAATAGATTACCTCTGTCATCTTCAAAACCTTTTTTGAATCCAGCCTGACTAAAAGGTTGACATGGAAAACCACCACAAACAATATCAAAATCTGGTATATTTTTTGAATCAACTTTCATAATATCACCTACAAATAAATCCTTACCTTTTGCAAATAAACCTTTTTCAAAAAGATTAGGTTGAATTTTTTTAAAATTATGCTCATATGTTTTTCGTGCATGATCATCCCATTCACTAACAAAAACACATTCAGCTCCATTTCTATGAAAAGCTAAATGGAAACCACCGATACCTGCAAATAAATCAATAAATTTAATAGATGTATTTTTTTTCATAAATATTCAAAAATATAGTCCTTGTACAGGCTAAGTTATATACTATATTTTACACCTTTTTACCTTTTTTGTCTAAAACTGCATACATTAGCCAAAATTGCCCAACATACAAAAATACAGTATAATATAGTAACCTAACTATGAAATACCACATCCCCATAACATGCGACACTATGCTTCCAAAATCAAGGAAAAAATGCTCGAGTTTACTCGACTTTTTTGTCTGGAAACAAGTATTTTTCAGCGTTTTGTTATTATTTACAAGTATATTTACTTTTTAAACTCTGATCCTCTTGTTAAAAACATCATGCAGGGCATATTTGACGATACTGCCAAAGTTATAGGCCAAAATTGCGATGATTGTATGGATGAAGACGAATTTTTAGATATTAGGGGCGATGTTTTGTTTTCTAAAGAATTTTGGGCGTATTACTCTAACTTAGAGCTTATTCATAAGAAAATGAAGAAGCTCAAGAAAAGCTGTGTTGCCGACAAAGAGGAGTTTGATAACTTCTGCCGTTTATTTTCCCGACCGTATTCAAAGGATATGTTGGAGCTATCTTTTAAGGTGGTAAACAGTGAGGTCTTTGAGAGGTTAGATAAAGAGTGTTTTTTGACGTGTGAGGAAGAGGACAATAAAACGAGATTTGATGAACAAAAGAGTATTTTGTACATAAATGGAGAAAAAGTGAAAATAAACCAGCGAAAAAGAATAACTAATGCTCACAAAATACTTAACCACATTTTCATTACTAACAAAAGCGATCTTAATGATGACTTTTATTTTGCAGAAATTGCTGAAGATGAATTTCAAGAGTTAGACTACAAAGGGCGAAAAAATAACTGGCGAAAATATGCTCGTGCTTGTGAAGATGTTAACAAAAAAGTTATCAAACAAGATAAGGAAATGAAAGATTTTTTAATATTTAATACAGGAAGTCAAGGCAAAGTAAAATTAAATAGGGAGTATTCTTAGATAAAATTATTCTCCCAGTAACCAATAAAGATTACGTAGATCTTTTTCAATTTGGTAAGTGTTACCGTGACTTAGCAATCCAAGGTAGGATTGAAAAACTTCGTCTTTTGGTTTATCAGCAAGCTTTCTAAACATCCTCTCTTTGGTCTTACATCGTAATTTCTTGTACTGTGAAAAATTCACCCAGCCCAAAAAATCCATACCTGAGTAGAGTGTTTTTTGACTTATCTTTTTTGGGTGAAGTGTTAAGTTGAGCTCGTTCAATAAAAAAATTCTTACTGGTTCAATCAAGGAATGTAGTTGTGTTTTATCTGTCCCGAAAAAAACAAAATCATCGGCATAACGAATATAGTGTTTTGCCTTTAGTCTGTGTTTTACCCATTGGTCAAAAACATTCATATACACATTAGCAAAAAGTTGCGAAGTTAGATTACCAAGAGGGAGCCCAACTCCTTTTTGTTTTTTATTGTGATAGCTGTCTATAACATTATCCAAAAGCCAAAGTATATTTTTATCAGGAATATAGCTGTCCAAAATATTAGACAAAACCTTATGATCAATACTATCAAAAAATTTACGAATATCGCATTTCAATACCCAGACTGTCTTTGTGTCATTTTTGCCGACTTTGTAGGAAAATTCATCAAATCGCTCAATTGCTTTATATACGCCTTTTTCCAAACGACAGGAATATGAGTCATATATAAAAGTTTTTTCAAAAAATGGATACAACAAGCGATAAATAGCGTGGTGAAGCAGTCTATCTTTAACACTGGCTTTGTGAATATGTCTACGCTTAGGGTCGTTGATATAAAAACTATGATAACCACCATGTTTATAGGTCTTGTTTACTAAAGACTCATGTAGTGATAGAATATTGTCAATTAAATTGCGAGAAAACTCTTGAACATCTTTTTTGGAACGCTTACCCATAACAAATTCATTCCACGCTAAAAATAAATTATTAACGCAGATAATATCATTATATTTATGAATCAACTGAATTTTCATACATCACAAAATTATGTCTCTCACACCCCCCCCCCCGAGATAATGGAGAAATTCCAATCATTTCTAAATTAAGCGAAGCATATCAGCTTTGGCACACTTTTTTTATACACTTGCCAAAAACTGTTCGCCATACTCTGGGAAAGAAAATAGACAATTTATTTACTGATTGTTTAGAACTTGCTTTAATTGCAAGCTACCAGTCAAAGCTGGAAAAAGAAGGCACGATAAGGCAGTTGAATACTAGATTTGATATGCTCAAGTTTTTTATCAAACTCTTGTGGGAGATAAAAGCGATTGATACCAACAAACTGACAGTCTTGTCTACTCCACTTGCTGAGGTGGGCAGGATGATTGGCGGGTGGATGAAACTTTATAAGTAAAAACTCTCCCGTGGTGGGAGAGAATGAAAAGACTTGCGACGGAGAACCCGATTGTTGTCGTTCCAGTGGTTGTCCAGCCAGTTCCAGTTCCTGACCCACTGGTCGTCGTTCCAGTAGACGTAGTAGACGTTGTCGGAGTTGTCGGGGTGACGCCAAAAATTGTGCAATAGCCATCTAAATCACCACCCATTGAATACTCAATTAGGTTGTATTTTATTTGAGAATATTATTCTACCAGCGTATTGCACCAAGTATATTCATTTTTAGAATACAGTAATAGCACTCTATGCAAAGCCGTAACCTTACATACGCTCACTTATTGCTGTATCTAGATTTCAACCGCCCAAAGCCTTGACCGTGGGCTGACTCGTTTACTTTCCAACTATATTATACCATAAAAATGAAGAACCCCGCACGTCGCTTGCTCGAAAGCAGTTGACGCACGGGGTTTCTGTGGCGAGGCGCAAGCGCCAAGGATCCAAAGAACCGAGAACCAATTCCAAAAATCCAAGGCAACTAGCACCTACTTGCGACGGAGAACCCGATCGAGGCCGTCCCAGTGGCCGTCCAGCCAGTCCCAGTCCCTGACCCACTGGCCGCCGCGCCAGTAGACGTAGTAGACGCGGTCGGAGCGGCCGGGGTGACGCCAGTCCGTGAAGACGAACACGACCTTGCCTCGCAGGATCTCGGGGATGTCCTGCTGGTTGTCCAGCAGGTACTGCCCGTCGTCTTCGCCGAGGTTCGCGTCCATCTCGACCGCCCGCTTGACCATGGTGTGGCCGACCACGGACTTCTCGTCTCCCCGCAGGAAGCCAAGAATGTCGAAAGTACGATCGCCAATGGTCATCTCGGTCGGCAGAGCGTCCTTGAGGAGCTGGTCACATAAGGCCTTGACCCTCCCTGTATACTCGGAGTTGATCAAGATCTGAAACCGCTCATCACCGAGCTGTTCCTCCAAGTGAGCCAACTTACGGGTATTACTCATGTCCGTTCTCCTCGCCCTTTTATAAAGGGCTTACTCCTCACCGATACGGCGAAGAGGAAAGCCACTTTTGTTATGACCTTCTCTGTATACATTTTTAGCTAAAATATACACAAAGAAAGCCAAAACGAGCATATTATTAAAGAACAATTATAACGTTTAATTATAGCAAAAAATTGGGCTTTTGTCAATAGACGATATCAACCTATTAAATTTACCAAATTATGGTGTTTTAGGCAACTTTTTACCCTTAAAATATACTATAAAATTCGCTTATCTTAGCGAGTTTTTTTGTTTTACCCCTAATTGCACCCGTACGTTTGAGGAACTCGGTTTATATATGATATATGCACACAAAACATAAAGGTCGATTTGTGAACATTAACTCATTAAGAACGTAAACTCTATATGTTTAAATTAACAGGCGTCCTCAAAAAGGAGGAAATACGAGAATTCACTCGTAAAGACGGTACAGAGGGTAAAAGCCGTACTTTGTTTATTGAACCAATCGGTAGTATTTATCCAATAAAGGTAAATATTTCTGATATGGATCTCAAAGTAGGCAAAGAAGGTGAAACCGTTACGCTCGATGTAAATATATTTCCATATTACATCGTAGACAAAAAGAGAAAACGGGCTTTTGCGGATTACTACATCCCTAATAAAAAATAGCTATGAGATTTCTAGTTGAAAGACAGGACGGAGTTTTTTACTTAACGAACAAAGCGTTGGATCTAATAAATTTTTTCAGCCAACTGTTTACTGTTTCGTTTGCAATTCTTTTCGGACTGCTCGTGATACTTATTCTTATACTTATTTTCAAATCCTAAATATATGGCAGGAATGGTCAACAACATATTTGCCGGACTGGGTTTGAGCCTTGTTTTTCCGATTGTCTTATTCATTGTCTTGAGTATCTTCTTAAAAGTAATATCGGGCAAATAGTATGTGTTCTAATATTATCAATCTAAACAACTCGTGCTACTTAGATAATTTTGTGCTAATAGCCGATGTCTTTGCTAAAGCGATTGTTCTCGGTTTGGTTATCGGAACAGTGGTCGGCATACTAATTTTATTCATTAGGAAGTTTTAACCCTTAAGACTATGATGTCCAAAATCAAAGGTCTATTAAGTGGAAATAAAGCCAAAATCACTGCTTTCAGCTTAGCTGTAACTGGTGGATTATTGGCTGGGTCAAGTGCTTTCGCAGCCGTGGATCCTGCTGTTGCATCAACTACTGGCATGGTAGTAGATACAATGAAAGAAAATGTTGTCGGTGTAATAACCGCTAACATCGCAAACATTGTTATCGTTGGTGTGATTATCTTTTCTATCGGCTTCGTCTGGAAATTGTCTCGCAAGTTCATGAAATAGATGTTGTCTTGCAGGGGCTGGCCATTATTAGCCTAGCCCCTGCTACAAGACATAACGAATATAATATTATGAAATTAAAATTAACAAAATCTAAAATAATAATGATGTTAGTAATATCTCTATTTACATCACTATTTTTTATTCAAACAACAAAAGCGGAGCAAAACCCAACAGGAGATATTGTTCAATTTTCCCCTACTTCAAATTGGTACACATGGTTTATTAGAAACCTTAACGAAACAGGACACGGACAAAAATTTTTAACCACGGCTAACACGCAAGCAATAGGCACAGTTGCTTTTAAACTTTGTCGTCTAGGAGATTTTACAAAACCAAAAACTTTGACTTTGTGTAACTCTGCGACTAATGGCTGGTATTCTGGTTGTCAAACACCTCTAGCCTCAAAAGAATTTTCCGCAAGTGAATTAAATGGAATGATAAATCAAGACGCTAGTTGTAACGCAGGCGATGAGGGTGGAGCTGATAACGGTCTATATTACAAATGGGCATACTTTACTTTTGACACTCCTGTTAATGTTTCAGGAAATACCAGTTATTTTATTCTCTTAAATAGTTCAGATAATAATGACAACGAAAGCGGTTCATTGTTAAGAACTATGTATAACAATTCAAATTATCTAGGAAGTAGTGAAGATTACCCAAATGGACAAGCATATTATTATAAAGGGTCAACAAGATATACCACAGGTGAATCAACAGATATACATTTCAAAGTATTTAGTGATAATCCAATCACTATTCCGTTTGATATTACAAGCCACGATACAGGAAGCCCTGCCATAAATGACAGTTATATAACTGTAACAGGCACATGCCCGATAGTAGGTCAAAACAGAATCGGATTTACAAATGATTGTTTAGGCTATGAAAATATTACTTATAACATTGATTGCGTTGCTAATGAATTTTCAGGACAGTTTTATCACGAAACTTCAAACCATAGACTTATTGCAAGAGAAATAAGCAGTGTATCAGGCGACTGCGTGGATTATGATAATTTAATGGACTACATAACTTTAAGCGGACTTGAAATCATAGAGGGCTATCCCGATGATTGGTACTTTAACTTTGATTATTATCAAGACTATGACATTAAAATTAAGTCGCCAGTCTTTGACACTGCGTTGACTTTGCCAATAGGCTCAACTTCAGCAGATTTTACTTTTGGTTTTATTTATCCTGCTTCGTCTACATTAAGCAACTTAAATTTTAACATAAAACAATATGACGAAAACGGGAATGTTCTTAATAGTAGCTATCACAATAAAGATTTGTCTGACATGGCTAATACTTGGAATTATACGGTAACAATGACAGCTTCATCCACCCAGTCTTTGCATTATGTAGTACAACTCACTGATATAGGCGAAATGTCAAGACAATATCCGTTTGGTATTTATGTTTCTGATCTTGATTTTATATATAACTCAAGTGAGTTTGATTATTTCTTTCCTCGTCTTGTTGATATGTTACGAACCAAAATTGTCTTCAATTATTACTTTGCCTTTCATGACGGATTTTATGACATGTTCAACGGCAATTATCCTGCTCCTGCTAATGACGACTTAGATATAACTTTTAAATCTGTATCAGCCGATGGCGAATATGACTTGGATATCAAGATATTTTCGGCGAGCGATAGCAGAGTTAAGAGTTTTGCCAGCGGTGTAAGACCTTATGTTGTCGCCATATTATGGCTTGTCTTTGCCATGTATGTAGTAATTAGAGTTACGCATTTATTTAGTAGTGATAACGAATAAATATTATGTTTGATTTTATTGAAACAATTTTAGTTAAAGTATTTTCGCTCTTACCAGACGCAAGCCCAGATAACGCCGTATTAACAGCCGTGAATAATGCTTTTGCAACTATGGCTCCAACATTTGGAAAGATAGATTTAATATTCCCAATATTTGCTTTGTTTAAAATATTGTTGATTGTTCTATTTATTGAAATGACACTGTTCTTAATTACGCTTGTACTCAAAATGGTTACATTCTTTAAACCTTAGATTTATGATCACTATTATTACAGGAAAACCCGGGGCAGGAAAAACATTGTACATGACTTACAAAGCATTAGATATGTTTTTGAAAGGTTATGATGTTTATGCTAATTGGAAACTAGATTTTAGCGGATATGTAGAGAAGAAAAAAATAGATAAAGATAAAGTAGGCAAAGTATATTTTTGGTCAGAAATTCCTGAACTCTTATCTATAAAAGGTGGACAGATTTTTGTTGACGAGGCACAGGGATATTTTGATTCTCGTGAGTGGCAAAATATGCCACCGTCAGCTAAACAAAAATTTTCTGCTCATAGACACGATATTAAGGAAGATAAAGACGGTAATATTATTCCGCTAGATATTTGGGCAGGTGTACAACACACTTCCAATATAGATAAGCGAATAAGAGATTTGGGTCAACACTTTGCAGAAGTCAGAAATGTATTCAAAAAAGTATTCATGGTGTCATATTTTGAATTACAAGATTTAAAAGACGACAACATACGCAGACGAGCAGTAAAAAGAAGATTCTTTTTGTTTAGAAAACTAAAAGCAAATTGTTACAACACGCATGAAGCAGTTAATTTTATTGAGTACCCAGAATTTCCATATTACAGAAAATATGAAAAAGCACACTCAAACGATAATACTGGACTAATTCCACAAGACAAAAACACACCACAGTATCATAAACAGCAAACAAAGTAGTGAACCACTAGGATCCACTACTTTTTGCCACATCAAGCTTTTTCAACTTGCTTGATGTAAAAAAGGTTGATTGTCTTCGGATATTTCCGAATAACTACACCTTTTTCGTCCTTTTGTTCTACAACAATAAAGGACTTAATGGCTTTCTCTCCTTTCTTCACCTGATAGCCATTTTCAAGCCAACGGCTAAAGGTTAAACAATTACGTTTAGGATCGTAATTGCTTGCCTCGTCCTCTCCCCAACGGTCAAGGATTTGGTCTTTGACTAACTCGGCAGTAGTTGCCGAACCAGTCCAATTGGAAAGTTTCTTTTCCATATAAATAAAAATACAGCCAATAAATAAACTAACACAGCTTGGCTGTTTAAACTGTATTAGATAGGCATATATGAGCCTCTGATAGCTTACTTTAGTCAAGGTGGAGACTTGTACTACCTTTACTTGAGAAAAGCTGGGGCTAAACTAAATAGCCCTGATACAGTAATAACAACTTATACTCTTTGTTAATTTAATTTCTTGGATAGCCAATAAAATATTTTTTCGTCAGTCTGCCCGACGACGAAAAAATGTTGTTTGGCACAGGAAATTTGAAACAAAATTAAAGTCTTACATTCTAATCTTGATTATATCCACACATCTAACGAAAAATTGTTATGGCCTACTCCTACAACGAAAAGGTTGTGGTGTCGGGTGAACATGCTGAGTCGTATAACTATAAGAAAAGAGTCTGGCGGGAATTTGAAAAAAAAACGCAAGAAAGCGTAAAAAATGAGCCTCACAAAGAGCCAATACAATTAAGCTTAGAAGAGCAAATAAAATTACAACAACAGAAACAACAATATTCAGTCAATCGCACTCGAACAGAGATTAGACGACTGATAAATTCCAATCCGCAAATAACTAAATTTATGACTTTGACTTTTGCCAAAAACATCACTGACCTAAAAGAAGCTAATTATATTTTTAATCAGTTTATTAAGAGGATGACTTACAAGTATCCTAGTTTTGAGTATTTGGCTATTCCTGAGTTTCAAAAACGTGGTGCGGTTCATTATCACTTGCTTTGCAAAATGCCCTTTGTTCATTTTAGTGAGATAAGACAAATTTGGGATCAAGGAAACATAGACATTAAAAAATTGAATAATGTAGACAACATTGGAGCGTATGTTTGTAAATACCTTAGTAAAGATATGTTTGACAAAAGAACCTTTGGAAAAAAGAAATTCTTTCGTTCACAGACATTAAAACAACCAATAGAGCTAGTAGGTTGGATGGCTCACAAATTTATAGAAAAGTTTTTATCTGTACTCACTCCCACTTTTGAAAAGACTTTTGAGAGCGAATGGGTCGGCGAAGTGGAATACAAGGCATTTAAACTGAATTCTTTGCCTTTTAAGAATGGTGTGTTTAGTAGGTCTGTATTATTTAAGTCAGTATGATTAGCAACAAGCTTATAATTGAATTGCAAGAAATACTCAAAAAAAATTATGAGCTTGACTTGAGTTTTGAAGAAACGGCTAAAATAGGTAATGATTGGGTTGAGGCTTTTGATGTTCTTGCACAAATTGATTTTAGAGAAAAATATGATAAAGATTGATTATATTTTTCAATATGGTATTATATACATGCTTACCTAATAAAACATATTCAAGCCAGTGGCTTTTATATTATTTGTCCCTAAAAAGGGGCGGTTCGTTCCGATAAATATTGCCTTTGGCTTTGTTTTATTGGGTAAGCAACGACCGTCCCTTTTTGTATTTAATATTTATATATGCTTAATAAAAAATCAGTTAAAGAATTTCAACAAATCGTAAAAGAGGAATATTGCGAAGAATTAACTTTTGATCACGCTTCCGAGATAGCAAACGGACTTGTTGATTATTTCTCTTTACTTAGAGAATTGCGTATAAAAAATATGCAAAATAATAACAAAAAATAATATGGAAATTGAAAAAGACAAAAGATGTATTCTTTATTGCCGAGTATCTAGTAAAGAGCAAGAGGAAAAAGGATACTCGCTTGAATCACAAGAAAAATTATTACGCACTTATGCAGAACGTAATGGTTTTGTAATTTCTAAAACTTTCAAAATTTCTGAATCAGCCAGTGGAAAACAAATCAGAAAGACTTTTAATGAGATGTTAAGGTATATTAAGAAAAGAAAAATTAAAATGGTTCTTTGCGAAAAGATTGACCGCCTAACTCGAAATTTAAAAGACGGTGCTATTATAAGCGATTGGATATCTGCCGACCCTTTACGAGAAGTCCATTTTGTAAAAGAAAATTTTATTGTAAATCAAAATACAAAAGCACATGAAAATTTAGTTTGGGATATGAAAGTTGCTATTGCTAGATTTTATACAAACAATTTAAGTGAGGAAGTAAAAAAAGGACAGAAAGCCAAAATTGAGGCTGGCTGGATACCTAATGGTCAAAAATTTGGTTATAAAACAGTCGGAGAAAAAGGTCATAAAACACACATCCCCGACAAAACAAAAGCTCCTTATATAAAAAAAGCTTTTGAGTTGTATAATTCAGGTAATTATACTATTAAAAGGCTTGTTGAAACTTTATATAAAGAGGGCTTACGCAATAAAAATGGTAATAAGGTAAATAAAAGTTCATTTCATCGTTTACTTCAAGATCCTTTTTATTGTGGTTATATTCTTTGGAATGGTAAAGAATACGACGGAAAGCATAAACATATTATTTCTGAAACTCTTTTTAATGAAGTACAAAAGAAATTAAAAAGGAAATATAAAGCAGGACAATTAAAAAAACATTTTCACCTTTTTAAAGGGCTAATAACTTGTTCCGAGTGTGGTTGTCTTGTTAGTTGGGAAACACAAAAAGGACATAATTATGGTAAATGCAAAGGATATAAGCCCTGTTCAAGAAAAAGCTATATCCGAGAAGAAATTATTGAAAAAAAGATTAACGAATTATTAGAAAAAATAAAACCTAGAGATAAGGAAGTCTTGAGTTGGATAAATAAAGCCCTTAAAGAAAAGAACAAAGACAAAAAAGACTATTCCCAAAATACCAGAGAAAGTCTTACAAAAGAGTTAGATAAAATGGAAAATAGACTTGACCGAATATATGAGGACAAAATAGACGAGCTTATATCTGTTGAGTATTACAAGAAAAAATTTAAAGAATATACCAAAAAGAAAAAACAGGTTTTAGAGGAAATGGGAAAGCTAGAAAAACGGGTTAATAACTACTATGAGATAGGCGTAGAAATCCACGAATTGGCGTTTAAAGCCCAAGAGATGTATAACAGTAGAAAAGCTACTACTGACGACAAAAGAACGCTTATAAACCGAATTTTTAATGAAATAAAATTAAATGAGGACAAAAGTTTAGATATAAAATATACCCCTGCATTTGAATTTTTGTCTGAATGGATGCCCAAGCTAAACGCAACTTCTGAACTCT
>Ga0208904_1000511_pt1 | contig 32245 bp, 30 predicted proteins | sample AntAceMetag02UKB_FD_184774 | JGI IMG/M metagenome (GOLD analysis project Ga0208904, IMG submission 184774) | Saline lake microbial communities from Ace Lake, Antarctica - Antarctic Ace Lake Metagenome 02UKB (SPAdes) (version 2) | ecosystem: Environmental > Aquatic > Non-marine Saline and...
ATGACTATGAAGAGGGACAGTTAGCGATTGATGTTTATCAAACTAAAGATGCAATTATTGTTAAATCAACTATTGCTGGGGTTAAATCAGAAGATATTGATATTTCAATCAATAACGACATGCTGACTATTCGCGGTAAGCGTGAATTACAGGAACAAGTTACTGAGGAAAATTATTTCTATCAAGAATGTTATTGGGGTAGTTTTTCCCGATCAATTATTCTACCAGTAGAAGTTAAAGCTGATAAAATTGATGCTACTATTGAAAATGGTGTTTTAACTGTCACTTTACCAAAGGCTCAGGTATCTAAACAAATATCAATTAAAGTAAAAGATTAGTTCAATATTCCCTATAGGGATTTAAATTTACATGTGAACCATTAATCCAAATTCATTATACGGACTTAAATCAACTCAGACGAATGCGAATGCTTCAAATATTATTTTAAGATAGGTTAATTTGTTTTATAAATTTGAATTATAATACATACATAAAAATATGAAGAAAATAAAAGTTGTCATTGACCGGATTGAGGAGGACATGGCTATTTTAAAAATTAATGATGTAACAATTAATTTCCCTATTTCTCAATTACCAGAGGATGTAAAAGAAGGAGATGTACTTAATTTAATAGTAAGTAAAGACGGTGAACAAACTGATAATTCTAAAAATCAGGCTAAAGATATTTTAAATGAAATATTAGACTCATCACAAAAAAATGAAGATTGATTTTAGTAAAAATTTTAAAGATTTTAAAAAAATAAAATCTGTTGTCAAAACAGATTTTTTTTCTAAAATTTTTATACGAAAAATATACAAAAAAATTAAAGTAGCCTTACAAGCAAGTGCTATTTTTTTTATTTCAATTTTGATTGTTTTATTATTAATTATTCTTTATCAAAAATTATACTATGATAAATTTTTTGCTGGAATTTCTTTAGCAAATACAAATTTAAGCGGTGAAAGCATAGAACAAGCGCGCAAAAATATTACTAGCCAAGCTGAAGAATTTATGCAAACAGGAATAAATATTAAATACGAAGATGTGATTTTTAATTTATCTGCCTCCCCTATTGCCGCTAATCCTGATTTATCTTTTGATTTATTTTCATTTGAAATTGAAAAAGAATTACAAAAATCTTTTACTGTTGGTCGCAGTGGTAATAAATTGTATGATTTAAAAGATCAATTCTTATCTTTAATTTTTTTACCAAACAAACCAGTTGATTATTATTTAGATGAAATAAAGACAAATCAGTTACTACAAGATGCTTTTAATAAATTTGAAAATCCTGGACAAGATGCTCAGATAATAATTACTGATGATGGAATTGAGATTAGTAATGAACGTTATGGTAAAATTTTTGATTATGATGATATTGTTAATAATATCAAAGATCATTTAGCTTATTTAAATAACAATCAAATTGAAATTTCTTTAAAAACTCAATATCCAAAAATCTTTAAAGAACAAATTGAAGAAGTAAAAGATCAAGCTGAGCAAGTGTTAAATTTAGCGCCTTTTACTCTAACAGCTTCTTCAACTAAATCAAATGCTAAAAATGAATGGACTATTTCTCAAGCAGAGTTAGCTTCCACTATTACCGCTAAATTAAAAAAAGAAGGCTTACTTAAAAAAAGCAAACTCTTTGTAGGACTAGAAGAGGAAAAAATTACTGATTTATTAAAAGAAAAAATTGCCACTGATATTGACATTAAACCAGTTGATGCAAAATTTAATATGCAAAGTGGTAAAGTAATTGAATTTAAAACTTCAAAACTAGGGCAAAAACTAAATTTAACTGCTAGCTTTCAAATGATTGAAAATATATTATTAGAAAATATTAATACTAATTTATCTGCAAATCCATTAACTATCGCCTTAGTAATTGATAAAGTAGATAGTAAAATTACCAATGATAATGTTAATGATTTAGGGATAACTGAATTATTAGGAACTGGCTATTCTAATTTTGCTGGATCACCATCTAATCGTCGACATAATATTAAAACCGGAGCTTGGTCAGTTCATGGAACTTTAATCCCACCTGGTGAAGAATTTTCTTTATTAAAAACCTTAGGAGCCATAGATGCTTCTACTGGATATTTACCTGAATTAGTAATTAAAGATAATAAGACTATTCCTGAATATGGTGGTGGTTTATGCCAAATTGGTACGACTGTTTTTCGGGCTACTTATAACTCTAGCCTACCGGTTACTGCTCGACGCAACCATTCTTATCGTGTTAGTTATTATGAGCCAGCTGGCACTGATGCTACTATTTATGACCCAGCGCCTGACTATAAATTTCTAAATGATAGTAAACATTATGTTTTAATTCAAAGAAGAATTTCTGGTAATAATTTATACTTTGATTTTTGGGGCACCAAAGATGGTCGTACTTCCTTTTTTACTCAACCAAAAATTTATAACATAACTACTCCTCCACCAACTAAGCTAGTTGAAACTGATGAGTTAAAACCTGGTGAAAAAAAATGTACTGAGCATGCGCACAATGGAGCTGATGCTAGTTTCTATTATAAAATTGAATATCCAAATAATGAAATTAAAGAAGAAACTTTCACTAGTCATTATCGTCCTTGGCAAGAGGTTTGTTTAGTTGGTAAAGAAATTTCTACTTCCACTCCTGCTATTTTAGAATCAAAAACAATTGAAAAAATTTTTACTGAATAAAATTAAACTGTGCATAACTAAAAAAATTAAACAAAAAAAATCCCGCATTAAATAAATGCGGGATTTAAAATTAACTAATGCAGGCAGGCAGAAAAATTTTTTTTTCAAAGTCTCGAGCTAAAGCCAGAGAATCGAGAAAAAAATTCCCCATGCTTGTCGTGCCTACCTGCATCAATTAATTTTTAATCAACGATATATTATATTATCATATTAAATTTTTTTTGTCAAGAGCCAAGCTACTTTTTGACTAATATTAAACAAAATTTTATAAAAATAACTATGAAATTACTGACTTTTAAGCTAATTTTAAAAACGAAGTATTATACTAAAAAATAATTATATTTGAGTTTATTAATTTAAAAATTATCAAAAAAATAATTATTTAAAATTACAAAATAGTATTTTAAAAATATAATTAAAAAAAATATTAAAAAATATTTATTGTATTGTTGAAATCAAAAAAATATTTTATAATTACTATAGTAGAAACATTTTAATCTGCTTTATAATTTTAATTACAAAATTTAATTAACTTAATAAAGCAAAAGGAGGAAGGAGGTGACAAACATGCCAGTAAAAAAGAAAAAAGCAACTAAGAAAAAAGCTGCACCTAAAAGAAAAAAGAAAGCTGCTCCAAAACGCAAAGTAGCTAAGCGCAAGCCAGCTAAACGCAAAGTAGCTAAAAAGAAAGCTGCTCCAAAACGCAAAGTAGCTAAGCGCAAGCCAGCTAAACGCAAAGTAGCTAAAAAGAAAGCTGCTCCAAAGCGTAAGAAAAAAGCTGCACCTAAGAAGAGAAAAGTAGCTAAGCGCAAGCCAGCTAAACGCAAGAAGAAAAGATAAAATAAAAATCCCACACTATGTGTTGTTAAATAATTAACACTAGATAGTGTGGGATTTTTGGTACCCTCGATAACAACCACCCCTATCCCCTCCTTACTAAGGAGGGGGACGATGAAAAAAACTTTTTATTAAAATTAAATTATTTATCTTAAATAAATTTCTTTAATATAGCTCCCCTCCTTTTCAAGGAGGGGTTGGGGGAGGTTTTTTGATGCAATATTTATAAAAGTTAAAATAGTTTAGCTTGTTTATTACTCGCCTTTTCTTCAGGGCTAAATATTTTAACCGTGCCATATTCCCCGTCAAAACCAGGATCTATAATCAACTTCCCTGCCCTAACTCGCTTAATCCCCTCAATAACTTCTGGCAGAGTTATTTTTTTTAAATTATCTAAATTATAATTGATTAAAATATCTAATTCGGTAGTTTTTGTTTTTTTAATTATATTATTATATTCTACTTGCACTTTTTGTGATGACCTACTTTTAATATCTAAACTTTCAGCAATTATTTTATCTAGCTCTACTAACTTTTTAAAATCAGGTGCGCCCTTAGGTTTAAAACCTAATTTTCGATCAGCTAATTCACTCACTCTATAATCAACACCAACGGTTAATTTCTTTTTGCACTTAGGGCAAATGCCTTTATGTTTTTTTGTTTCTGCTGGGGTAAACCTAATGTTGCAAGCCCGATGCCCATCATAGTGATACATTCCTTCTTCAGGATAAAACTCTATAGTGTAAAGCAGTTCGCCATATTTATTTCTTGCCCGCCCTGTCGCAGATTTGGGCGGGTTAGCGCGTTTATTGGGCGAACTGTTTTTTATAATATTATAAATTGCTTCATAACTAACTTCTTTCATATCAAATACATTAGCTTCACGGGCAATATTGGGTAGACTGTGCGCGTCTGAATTAGAAAGTAAAGTTAAGTTGTCTAGTTCTGATACTCGCCAGTTCATGACTGGATCACTAGATAAACCAGTTTCATAAGCGTAAATATTTTTGGTAAATTCTCCAAAACATTCTTCCATGTTATCAAAACCTGATTTTGAACCAAAGACCGCAAACCAAGGCGTCCAAATATGTGCTGGAATCACCATAAACTTTTCATCAATATTAAATAATATTTTACATAACTCAATCGCACTCATACCTAAAATCGGTCTTCCATCTGATTTAATATTATAACCATGCTTTTCCAAATACTGATTAAATTTTTTCACTGCTTCCAAGTTTGGCGCCAATACTACCAAATGTAATCTTCTGGCATGTTCCTCGCCTTGTTTGTAGATTAAGGCTAGTTCAGTTGATAAAATAAACTTTGTTTTACTATTTTTTAAACCATAAAGCCCCTTCTCTTCTTCTAACTTTTGAATATCAGAAAACCACGCTGGAAAAGTAAAATCACCAGTCGCCATTATATCAACACCTTTTATTTCGCATGTCCGCGCAATTTGTTCTAAGTCTAATTGTTTTGAACAAGCACGAGAGTATTTAGAATGAATGTGGAGGTCTAAGATTTTTTGCATAAGTCTTGTCTTGGGTGCTCGGCACCCTTTTTGGGTGCCGAGCACCCAGATGGATAAGTATTTTTAGAGTAACAAATGTTAGAGTAAAAAGCAAAAGAACTGTTTTGAATAAAAAAAGTTCCTTCAACTTCAAGAGTCAAAGGAACTAAGATTTCAAGTGTCAAAAGGAACAAGAAATAAAGATTACTTGCAAAAAACGAAAACATACTCAGAATCCCAAACACCAACGGGAAGGCCATAGCTCGCATCCAACCAAGGAGAGTCATCACCACGCCCAACCCCGAAGACGTAGAGACCGCCGCCAGAATCTTTAATTGGCTCCATAGCCATAAATAAACATTTATTCATGGGCTGATCCTCATATTGCAGTCTTAACTGTGGGCCGACTTCAGCTGACACAAGCTTCAAGCCCATGGAAATAGCCCGCTCATAAATTTTCTTCAATGTGGTGCTGTTTTCAAAACCGAGCTCAGCCACAGAAATTCTCACTAGATCAACTTCGGCTTCGTTCGGTGATATAGTGAAGTCCGGCTTTTCCATGATGTCTTTTGCCCAATCAGAAACTTTTCCACCAGCTTCTTTTATGGCTTGACGCAAGTCATCAGCGGTTTTAAATCCTGTGCCGATTGTGATTGTTTTCCAGATTGAAAAATCAACTTTTATCTTTTGAATTGCCTTAATGAACAAAACAATCGCCTCTTTTGGATTTTTAATGATCCATTGTAGCTCATGAGTTTTTAATTTAAAAAACTCTGGCAAATGTTCCATTAAAATACTCACCATTCTTATTGCTTGCTTCACTTGTTTTGCATCCATTATTTTTCTCCTTTTTCAATGAACGTTTTTACAAGATATTGTGAGATGCCATCCTCACCCAAAATTCCGTTTTGAAGCGCAACTTTTATCCGTTAGGATAAAAGTATATGAAATATACAAAACAATATGGGCATTTAACCCAATATGAAAGAGATCGCCTTGAAGCAATGCTACTGGGCGGTCATAAGCAATCAGAAATTGCTGAGGTATTAAAGAGAGATAAAGGGACTATTTCTAAAGAGATAGCTCGGAATAGAAGGAAAATCAGGAAGAAAAAAGGCACTGTTAATGGTAAATATGAAGCGACTGTTGCTGGTAATAAGGCATATTTGAAGCGATACTATTCTAAATATCAAGGAAAGAAGATTAATGAGGATGATAAGTTGAGAGGGTATATACTTAGAAAGTTGGAAAAACACTGGTCGCCGGATGAAATATCAGGTCGGATGAAAAAAGACAAGGAGTTGTTTTACGCCTCTAAGAATGCCATCTATGAATGGCTGTACAGCGTCTGGGGGCAAAAGTACTGCAAATATCTATGCCAGAAGAGATATAATCCGAAGAAAAGAAAAAAGAAAAAAGCTAAAAAACAGTTAATCCCTAATAGAATCGGTATTGAAATGAGGCCGGATATAATAAACAAACAATTGGAATACGGCCACTATGAGGGCGATACAATAGTATCAGGGAGAAAAACAGGCAGTAAAGAGGCATTGGCGGTTGTCTATGAAAGAAAGGCAAAATATATTAACGTTAAGAAAATAAAATCGTTAAAGCCGATATTATTTAATAGCGCGATTAATCAATTTAGAGCCAATCAAAAAATATCCAGTTTAACACTGGATAATGGCATAGAGAATGTAAAATATGAAAAATTGAATATTCCTACCTACTATTGCGATCCTTATTCTTCATGGCAGAAAGGAGGGGTAGAAAACTGCAATAAAATGATTAGAAGATTTATTCCTAAAGGATGTGATATTAGCAATTACTCTGATGAGTATGTTAGGATGGTAGTAGAGATTTTAAATAATAAACCGAGAAAGTCTTTAAACTACCAAACACCAACCGAAGTGATGATAGTAAATGATATGTTAATAGGTCTTAAAAATAAAAAAACCGCAACGGAAAAAGTTGCGCTTCGGGGGTGAATTTAGGCACTTAGGCAATAATATATATTATATTAACTAAACAAAAAAGTCAAGTTTATGCTTTTGGTGCTCGGCACCCTTTTTGGGTGCCGAGCACCTACATAAAGTTCCTACGTCAAAATAAAGATTCTCCTCTATCTGAGTACTTTGCGCGAAGCACGAGGATGATAGGAAAAAATTAAACAAAAATAAAACACACAATCTTGGCGCCTACCTACTCTCCCAGGGTTTAAACCCAAGTACCATCGGCGCTAGAGCGCTTAACTTCTGTGTTCGGGATGGGAACAGGTGTACCCACTCCGCAAGAAGCACCAAGATTGTGTGTTTTATTGTGTGTTATATATAGAAATCAATTCAAATTAAATAATTATAATTACAAAATTCACAAGTAATTTTTAACTTTCCTCTACTGAGGACGATAAAAACTAAAAGGTGAAGAATAAAATGGTTTATTAGTACTCCTCTGCTCAACACATTGCTGTGCTTACACATAGAGCCTATCAACGTTGTAGTCTCCAACGAACCTATGAAACCTAATCTTGAAGACGGCTTCGCGCTTATATGCTTTCAGCGCTTATCCAAACCGAAGGTGGCTACCCAGCAATGCCTTTGGTAAGACAACTGGTACACCAGAGCTTCGTACTTTCCGGTCCTCTCGTACTAGGAAAGTATCTTCTCAAGTTTCAACGACCATAGCGGATAGGAGACCGACCTGTCTTACGACGGTCTGAACCCAGCTCGCGTGCCTCTTTAATTGGCGAACAGCCAAACCCTTGGGACCTTCTTCAGCCCCAGGATGAGACGAGCCGACATCGAGGTGCCGAACCGCGCCGTCGCTGTGGACGCTTGGGCGCGACTAGCCTGTTATCCCCGGAGTAACTTTTATCCGTTGAGCTTCCGCCATCCTATATTGGACGGTCGGATCACTAAGTTCTGCTTTCGCAACTGCTTGACTGGTAGGTCTCGCAGTAAAGCTGGCTTGTGCCTTTACACTATCTCTCGGGTTTCCATCCCGAGATAGCCAACCTTTGTAAACGCCTCCGTTACTTTTTAGGAGGCATCCGCCCCAGACAAACTACCCACCAGATACTGTCCCTTTCCCGGATGACGGGAGGAGGTTAGTTTTTCAATAGACTAAGGGTGGTATCTCACTGGCGCCCGAAGGCTCCCACCTATACTGAACAGAGCATATCAAAAAACAATATCAAGCTATAGTAAAGCTTCACGGGGTCTTTTCGTCCGGCTATGGTTAGCGAGCATCTTTACTCGCCATGCAATTTCGCCGAGTCCTTCGTTGAGACAGTCCCCAAGTTGTTACGCCATTCGTGCAGGACGGAACTTACCCGTCAAGGAATTTCGCTACCTTAGGACCGTTATAGTTACGGCCGGCGTTCATCCGCGCTTCAGTTCAGAGCTTCTCTATCCGAAGATAGATAACCCCTCCCTTTAACGTTCGGACACTGGCCAGGCGTCACCCCCTATACATCCTCTTACGAGTTAGCAGGGAGCTGTGTTTTTGATAAACAGTCACTCGGGGTCTTTCGCTGCGGCCTCACTCGCGTGAGGCAGGCCTTATCTCGAAATTACGACCGCTGTTTTGCCGAGTTCCTAAACGAAGGTTCTCTCGTGCACCTGAGGCTTCTCGCCTCGCCTACCTGTGTCGGTTTACGGTACGGTTGCTATTGTATTAGCTCTAGAAGTTTTTCTAGGCATCAGTTTAACTCGAATCGTCTCCGCTAAAAGCTTTGACTCTTGTCACTATTGTTTAGTAAAATGCTACCGGATTTACCTAGTAGCGCTAAACGCAAGCAACAACGCCCAAACCATGGGACGCTCAAACCTCACTGATGCGTCTCTCCATCGAAATACAACAGTAGTTGCCGAATATTAACGGCATTATCCATCGGCTACCCTAGCATTACACTAGACTCACCTTAGGACCGACTAACCCTGGGCCGATTTACGTTGCCCAGGAACCCTTAGGCTTTCGGTGGGCAGGGTTCTCACCTGCCTTTTTGCTACTTATGCCAACATTCTCTCTTCTATACCCTCCACCGCCTCTCGCAAGACGGCTTCAATGAATATAGAATGCTCCTCTACCACTTCCTGATTAAAATCAGAAAATTCACAACTTCGGTATCATGTTTAGCCCCGTTACATTTTCAGCGCGCGGCAACTTGACTAGTGAGCTGTTACGCTATCTTTAAAGGATGGCTGCTTCTAAGCCAACCTCCTAGTTGTCGCAGTCGCGACACCACTTTTCACACTTAACATGAATTTTGGGACCTTAGTTTGTGATCTGGGCTGTTTCCCTTTCGACCAATGGAGCTTCGCCCCCACAGTCTGACTCCCAAGCTACACTTATAGGTATTCGGAGTTTGATTAAAGACGGTATCCGAAGACCCGCCCTTATCCAGTGCTCTACCCCCTATAATCAGCGCTTGAGGCTAGCCCTAAAGCTATTTCGAGGAGAACCAGCTATTGCCGAGTTCGATTGGAATTTCTCCGCTAACCACAGCTCATCCCCTGATGTTGCACGATCAGTGGGTTCGGTCCTCCTGCCGTCTTTCGACGACATTCAACCTGGCCATGGCTAGATCACTCGGCTTCGGGTCTGCTCCATGCGACAATCTTACGATTTAGATAAAAGACTAAAGGATGCCTTCTATCTAAAAAGTAAGAATACGGGCGGTTAACCCTCGCTTTCACTTCACATATTTTCCAAACGGAATTTATGTAAGCCACATAGAAGCAACTCGTTGGCTCATTCTTCAATAGGCACGCAGTCATCCCGATAAATCGAGACTCCTACTCTTTGTAAGTATATGGTTTCAGGTACTATTTCACCTCCCTCACAGGGATGCTTTTCACCTTTCCCTCACGGTACTTGTTCACTATCGATCATTAAGAGTATTTAGCCTTGGGTCATAGTCGACCCAGATTCAAACGGGATTTCTCGAGTCCCGCCCTACTTAAGAATATTTATCACAGAGTTATAATTTTTTTCGCTTACTGGGCTATCACCATCTTTGGCCGACCTTTCCAGATCGTTTAACTAAAAACTATAGGTATTTCCTCTGTCTTGTCTTTTCCAAGTGACAAATATAAATATCTTACAACACCCTACAAACATATGGACTTGGATCCTTAAGCTAATTATTCAGCAAAGCCGAAGTCATAGCGCAGTTTATAAAGTTTAGGCTGATCCGCTTTCGCTCGCCACTACTAACGGAATTGTACAGACTTTGCACAGTTATTTACAGATATAAAATCCGTTGGTAATCTGTGTAAAATCTGCTTTATTTCTTTCTTCTCCTCCGGGTACTAAGATGTTTCAATTCCCCGGGTACTCGTCCCCCAAATAAATTTGAGGCACATCCCATCTTCAATGGGATAGGTTCCCCCATTCGGAAATCCCCGCGTCAAAGGTTGCTTGCCACCTTAACGAGGCTTATCGCAGGCTGCTACGTCCTTCATCGTCTCTTAATGTCTAGGCATTCACCATACACCCTTAAATATTCTTCACCTTCCAGTTTTTATGCTAGAAAGATATTTTAAGATGTTTTTAATTTTGTTTAATATTGCAAAATAATATCTCACAAAATTTTTACCCTGTAAAATTTATAAAAAAATTTAACAGAGTTGAAATTGCATTTATTATTATTGTTTTTTTGTATTGTTACTATATAGACTAAAATGCATAATTAGCATTTTAATCTGATGTCGTATTCAATTGTTAAAGTTCGATCCTTAACAGCTAGTAACTAAAGATTTTTTTTCTGCAGTTATCAGTTGTCAAAATTTATTTGTGATTGTCTGTTCGTCAATTAGTAAAAATTAGTGAATCTTTAAGGTACAAAAAAACCGCCTTGTCGGCGGCTTTACTACACAAAAATGAGCTGGTAATTAGCCGCCTGTATTATTATGTATTAAAGCTTTTTTTATCATAAAATGGTTGATAATTCAAGTTGTTAACAGTGATTAATATTATACACTATTTAAAATAAGTGTCAAGAATACTAAATAATCCTTAATTTTTGCTATTTTAAGAAGATTTTTAGCTTATTTATCCCATGGATCAAGCAAATGAGCATCCATTTCTTCTTTATCAATAACTCCTGCTTTATGTAAGTTTTTAAGTGATTTTTCCATGGTTATCATACCTTCTTTAGCGCTAGTTTCAATGATAGTATTAACTTGAGCCAACTTACTTTCTCTGATTAAATTAGCTACTGCTGGAGTATTAACTAGAATTTCTCTAGCTGCCACTCTCCCCTCTTTTTTCTTGGATATTAATCGTTGTGATACTACAGCTGCTAAAACTGAAGACAATTGCATTTTAATTTGCCCTTGCTGATGAGATGGAAAAATATCAATAATACGATCAATAGTTTGAGCAGCGCTATAAGTATGAAGAGTTGCTAAAACTAAATGTCCTGTTTCTGCTAAAGTAACCGTAGCTGCCACTGTTTCTAAATCACGCATTTCTCCAATCATAATTACATCTGGATCTTGGCGCACAATATGTTTTAAACCTGATTTAAATGAAACCATGTCAGTTCCTAATTGACGTTGAGTGATAATACTTTGCTGTGATTTAAAAACAAATTCAATCGGATCTTCCAAAGTAATAATATTTTTATTTTGCTTTTGATTAATATCTTCAATCATAGCTGCCAAAGTAGTTGATTTACCACAACCAGTCGGACCAGTTACCAAAATTAAACCTTGCTTTATTTTTAATAAACCATCTACCACTTCTGGCATTTCAAGTTCTTTTAGAGTAGGAATCTTTTGTGAAATTATTCTAGCCACTAAACTTAAATTATCTCTTTCATAACGAACATTGATTCTAAAACGATCTCCTGCTTTAACCTCAAAAGAAACATCCATTTCCTTTTCTTTTTTTAATCTTTCTTTTTGTCCATCTGATAAAATTGAAAATACCATCTCTTCCACTGCACTAGCTGATAATTCTTTTTCTTCTAAATAAACTAATTCTCCATCAACTCTAACTACCGGCTTTAAGCCGACAACTAAATGAAGATCAGAAGCTTTTTGTTGAACTGCTTGTTGAAATAGATTTTCAATATTCATATGTGCATGGGTTAGATTTTTTAATATTTATATAATTTACCAATCTTTTTCTTCTAATCCTTTGGCTGCTGCATCTACTTGCGCTTCTTGCTTGCTAGTTCCTTTACCCTTGGCTACGAGCTTATCTTCAATATAAAGTCCTACTTCAAATGTTTTAGCATGGTCAGGTCCTGTTTCAGATAAAACAGAATAATGCGGAGTTATATTGCAAACTTCTTGAGATTTTTCTTGAAATTTACTTTTAGGATCTAAATAAAGCTCTTGTTCAATTACTTCATCTAGATGAGATAAAATTTTATTTTTGATAAACTTTTCTGACTTTTTTATGCCTTGATCCAAATGAATTGCTCCAATAATAGCTTCTACTGCGTCAGCTAAAATATATTGACGCGCTTTAGTATTTTTATCTTTAGACTCTCCTTTACTTAAATATAAATTGCCATCAATATCTAACTCTATCGCCACTTTAGAAAGCATCTTAGCATTCACTAAACTAGCTCGTAAATTTGTAAGTTCACCTTCTGGTTTTTCTGGAAATTTAAAATATAAAAATTCAGTTACTACTATTTCCAAAACTGCATCACCTAAAAATTCTAATCGTTCATTATGATCAAGCTTAAAATCACTATGCTCATTAATATAAGAACGATGCACCATGGCTTGCTTTAATAAATCTTTATTTTTAAATTTTATAGCTACAGTCTCCTCTAGTTTGTTAAAATTTTTCATAATATGAGTATTGCTCAATTGTTGAATTGTTCAATTACACCTAAACAATTTAACAATGTAGTAATAAATTAAATTAATTTTATTTATTTTTTATTTTCTTTTAATTCTAAATCTTTGAAAATAGCTCCTAAAACTCCATTAACAAATTTACCGCTTGATTCCCCACCGTAAGCTTTAGCAATTTCAATTGCTTCATTAATAGCTACTTTTTCTGGAATATCTTTATTAAAAAGCATTTCATAAATTCCAATGCGTAAAATATTACGATCAACAATGGTAATTTGTTCAATTGGCCATTCAGGAGCGTATTTAGTAATTTGCTTATTAATTTCCGGCAAATTTTTTAAAACCCCTCTAACAGCGTCATCCACAAAACCCTCATCATCAAAACCAGGAGCAAACTCCTTTAAATTTTTTTTGATAATTTTTTCAAGCTCTTTTTCGTCCTCTTTTTTCTCATTAAAATCCCAGACATAAAGAGTCTGCATGGCAATTGTACGAGATAAATGTCTATTGGACATATGTTAGTCGAAAGTCAGAAAGTCTAAAGTCTAAAGCTAAAAATTACTTTTTGCTTTTGGACTTTTTACTTTTAACTTTAATTACTTCTTTTCCTTTATAAAAACCACAAAAAGAACAAGCTGTGTGTTGTTTTACAGCCTTATTACATTGTGTGCATTTAGCTAAAGTTTGTTTTTTTAGAGAATCATGAGATTGACGCCTCTTAACTGAACCTCTTGTTCTGCGTTTTTTTGGTACTGACATAATGCTTTTTTGTCATTCTGAACCGTAGGTGAAGAATCTAATCCCACATATTTAGAAGCATGTTACTAGTTCTTTCACTATGATACAGAATAATGATTTAATAATATTATCTTAAACATAACAATTTATTGCAATTTTGGCAAGTTTGATATACAATACTACGCTATAGTAAAAATAATGATAAAAAAGGAGAATTATCATGTATTTTCATAAAACCAAGCCAGATGTAAAAATACAAAAATTACTTAAACAAAATTGTTCATTTTTAAAAAATATTGGATTACATCCTGGTATGTATGTTGTTGAAGTTGCACCTAATAATGAAGATTTAATGTGGCCTGTAGCTTATTGTGGTGCACATTATCAATTATTTGAAGGCTGTGAATCTTTGTTGCCAATATTTAATTCCATGATAAATTTGGTCAATATAAATGCTCATGGTGGTAGTGGTAAAGTCCACGGAGGACATTTTGGATATACTGATAATTCAATTTCAAATATACTAAAAGATTCTAGTCAAAACATAGTTATTCTTCATGATGCGCTTGAAGATAATCCACTTTCAGAAGCATTGCGTGTCTTAAGAATAGGTGGATTATTAGTTGATCGTAATAGTTTTATAACAAAAAAAGAATCTATTTCACATGATCAAAAAAAACAGTTACAGAAAATTAATAATCCTGCGACAGCAAAACCATACACAGAATTTACTATTTATAAAGTAACTTCAAACAACATTTAATTTTAGAATATTCAAACACACTATTCAAACAGGTGTGTTTTTTTATTCAATCAGCATCCCATCACCAAAGCTAAAAAACCGATATTTCTTTTTAATTGCCTCTTGATATATTTTTTTTACTAAAACAATACCTTTGTTTTTATTCTTATTATCAATAAAAGCAGATATTAGCATTAGCAAGGTAGATTTTGGTAAATGAAAGTTGGTGATCATAACGTCTACTATTTTAAATTTAAATCCAGGGTAAATAAAAATATTAATAGCAGTTTTAATATTATTAAACTGCTTAGATTTTAAATACTGAGCCACTGCCCCTTCTAAAGCTCTAACACTGGTTGTACCAACTGCAATAATTCTACGCTTTTCTTGTTTAGCAATAATAATTCTTTTTAAAACTGCTTTGTCTACTTCTACTCTCTCACTGTGCATTTGATGCTTTTTAATATTTTCAATTTTAACTGGCGCAAAAGTTCCCATGCCCACATGCAAAGTTATATATTCAAATTGCACTCCTTGTTTTTTTAATTTATTAATTAAACTTTTAGTAAAATGAAAACCTGCTGTTGGCGCTGCTACTGAACCAACTTTGCCAGCATCAGCAAAAACTGTTTGATATTTTTGTTTTAAATTGTTTGGTAATTTTTTAATATATGGTGGAGTTGGCACTTTCCCAATTTGCTCCGCAATTTTCATTACCTCATTTTTATTTTTATTAAATTTAACTAACCAAGTTCCATCTTGATTATTTTTTATTAATTGGCAATTTAATTTTTTGTTCTTGTCCTCCGTAGTTCCAACGCCAGTTGGAACGAAGGGGGGAAATTCTACTTCTAACTCTTCTTTATTAGCTCCGCCAACCAAACACTGCCATTCTCTGCCTTTTAAATTTTCTAACAAAAATATTTCTACCTTGCCTTTAGTTTCTTTTTTCTGACCAATTAGTCTGGCTGGGAAAACTTTTGAATTATTTAAAACCACCACATCCCCTGCTTGTAAATAATCTGTAATATTATAAAAATGTTTATGCTCTATTTTTTTATTGGCTCTATTAAAAATCAACAGTCGTGAATGGTCACGCTGTTGCATTGGTTGCTGAGCTATTAAATTTTTTGGTAAGTGATAATCAAAATCTGATAGGTTCATATTTATATTAATCTATTTTGCGCATCTCTAATTTCAACACCCAAATGTTTTTTTGCCAAGTTAGTCACAATTCTGCCTCTGGGTGTACGTTCAATAAATCCGAGCTGTAATAAGTATGGTTCATACACATCTTCTACTGTTGCCATTTCTTCTCCAGTGGCGGCGGCAATACTATTTAATCCAACCGGACCACCATTGAATTTTTCTAGCATTACTTCCAAAATTTTCCGGTCAATATAATCAAGTCCTAAATCATCAATCTCTAACATTTTTAAAGCATCTTGGCTGATATCTGAAGTAATATTGCCATCATGTTTTACCTCTGCATAATCACGCACTCGTTTTAAAATACGGTTGGCAACTCTAGGTGTATGACGAGAACGAGTGGCAATATGATTACAAGCTTCATTTTCTAATTGCACATTTAAAATTCCAGCGCTACGTAAAATAATTTTTTCAATGTCAGGGGTGTTATAAAAATCCAAATGATAAACAGAGCCAAACCGATCACGCAATGGCGCTGATAACATGCTCATTTTGGTAGTTGCGCCAATGATGGTTAATTTTGGCAAATCTATTCTTAAAGTACGCGCACTTGGTCCTTTGCCGATTATAATATCTAAAGCATAGTCTTCCATGGCTGGATATAATATTTCTTCAATTGTTTTATTTAACCGATGAATTTCATCAATAAATAAAATATCACCCTCACTCATATTACTTAGAATCGCTGCCAAGTCTCCAGACTTTTCAATCGCTGGACCAGAAGTAACTCGACAACTAACTCCCATCTCATTAGCAATCACATGAGCTAAAGTTGTTTTACCTAGCCCAGGAGCTCCATAAAGTAGGACGTGCTCAATTGGCTCGTCTCTATTTTTAGCAGCCTGCATAAAAATCTGAAGATTATTCTTAATCTTATCTTGCCCCACATATTCGTCTAAATTCTTTGGCCTTAAATTCTGATCTAGTACTAAATCTCCATTATTTTCAGTTGGACTAATTATTCTATTTTGATTTTCTTCTGTCATACCTAAAGTGTAGCGAACTTGCTCTAAAAAAGCAAAAGTCCTAAAGTTTTCACCTTAGGATATTTAATATAACCAAAAAAATTTGAATTTTTCTTTTTATTTTCCTAAAACAACAATTTCTCTCCAAACTTGTTGTGCTTCCCTGCCATACAAGAATGTCTGTCTGTTAGTTAACTGTAATGTTTTATTTTTAAATTCCTCTATGGAATTTATTTTTTGAAAAGAACTGCCCTTCAAAATATTCCTAGTATTTAAATATATTTTTTCATTATTGTCAACGATAAGTACTGGCCATATCATTACTATTCTTCCGCTTGGTTTTAAAACTTTTTCAAACTGTAAAATCGCCTGATGATATAATTGCTCTAATTCTTTGACAACTTTTTCTATAGAATTTCTATCTCGCCTTATGCGTGATGGCCCAAGATATGGTTCAGTCACAATCGCGTCAACTGAGCTTAGTTTTATTTTACCACTTAAACTACTGACATCAATCTGAAACATCTGACAATTAACATCTGACAATTGACCATACTCCTTTGTCCATTCTATATTTTTCTTTGTGTCTGTAATTGCTTTTTCACTTTTATCACAGCCAATTAATTTTTCATAACTCATGAGCATCGCCTCTGTTAAAATTGTACCCGAGCCACAAAAGGGATCCAGTAAAATATCTTTAGAATTACCTCCTGTTAAATTCAACATTATCTGCGCCAACTTCGGCGGTAACATTCCAGATTTATCATCTCTGCCTGGTCGACCATAATCACGCTTTGATAATTCTTTAAATGGCTGAACTACTAAAGTTTTGCCAATGTAAAATTGACCTGCCTCGGCAAAGCCTTTAGGCGAAGACGGGCCGTAATTATTCATAATAACAATTTCAATTCCCTTATCAGTAATTAATTTATTTTGCTCAACCACTACGGAAGATAAAGTTTTTTCTTTGCTAGTCACCCATCGTGAGCTAACATCATCCTCTTTTAATGTCCTTTTTATTTCCATTGCTAATGACTTTTCATTTTTCAATTTATTCTTTCCATAATATGAAATACCAAAATTAAATTTACCTTCACTATTTTTTACTTCAATTAATTCTACTAATTTTTGATATTTTAAATCTGAAACCTGAAATTTAATTTCTCCAATCTTTATAGTCCCTCCCAATCTTCTAATCAACTTTTCTACTTCTAAACTATCCTCAATATCAACGATCAAGCTTTCCTCTGACAAAAACAAAATCTGCTCTGGCTTTAAATTTAAAACCGAAGCTATTTCTGCAAATGATAAAGTTGGGTTGTTTCCGAGGATAAAAAAGTATTTCATGTCTTTAGACTAGCTTAAATTAACAACTCTTGCAATATTTTCAGCTTTATGTTAAAGTATTTCTACAATTCAATCCTTCCCAATACCCTACTTTAAGGGTTAAATTACAGCAAAAGCATGTAATTAAGGCATTTCTCAAACTCTCACAAGAGCTAAATGTCTTGTGGGATATTTTATTTTTAACTATAAAAAAATGACTGAAGAAACAATAAAAACAGAAGAACGTGATGAAAAATTACAACGCTATGAGCTTGTTTATTTAATCTCTAATAAGTTTGCTGAAAACGAACTTGAACCAATTACATCTTCTGTGTTAAAGTTAATTAAAGATGGTAATGGTCAAATTATTACTAAAGAAAGTTGGGGTAAAAAAAGACTATCTTACTCAATCAATCATCTTTATCATGCTTATTATGAATTAGTTGAATTTGATTTACCAACTAGCTCTTTAGCTAAGCTAGAAAAACATTTACGATTAAGTGAAGAAATAATTCGTCATTTAATTGTTAAAAAACGAATTGCAAGTGAAGCTGAAATTGCTAAAAATAAAAAAATTGATGCTAAGATAGCCAAAATTCAAAAAGAAGAGGAAGTAGAAGAAGAAAAACCAACTGAAGCTAAAAAAGAAAAGAAAAAAGAAGTGAGTATGGAAGAGCTAGATGAAAAACTAGATAAAATTCTAGATGACACAGATAAATTGCTTTAATATTAACTTATCCCAAAATTATTTGGGAATAAAACAAAAACTATGAATTTAAACAAAGTAATGCTTATCGGCAACTTAACTCGTGACCCTGAAGTGCGTACTACTCCTTCAGGACAAACAGTAGCTTCTTTCAGTATAGCTACCAATTTAGTTTGGACAGATGCTAACGGACAAAAACAAGAAAGAGCAGAATTCCATAACATTGTTGCTTGGAGAAAATTAGCAGACATCTGTGGAACTTATCTAAAAAAAGGACGCCAAATTTATCTTGAAGGGCGTTTACAAACTAGAGATTGGACTGACCAAAGTGGTGTAAAAAAATATCGTACTGAAATTGTAGCTGACAACATGATCATGTTAGGATCAGCAGGAGGAGCAAACACTGGTGGAGGATATAATGCTCCTGCTCCAGCTACTCAACCAGCCGTACCAGAAATGCCATCAATTAGTGAAGAAACTCCAACTAATATTAATCCAGTAATGGAAAATATTAATCCAACCATGCCATCTGATGCTAATCATGAAGAAGATGTAAAAGTTGAAGATATTCCGTTTTAAAAATTCGTCTATAATTAGTGATTATTTATAAAAAAAATAAATAATCACAAGTTTATAAATGAATATAAATAATAATTAAAAATATGCGCCCACAACCATTAAAAAAAGAAAAAGTTTGTCATTTTTGTGTAAATAATTTACGTGAAGTGGAATATAAAGATTCACAGCTTTTACGTCGTTTTATTAATTCTTATTTAAAGATATTACCTAAAAAACGAACTGGTGTTTGCTCAAAACATCAACGTAAATTAGCCACTGCAATTAAACGCGCTCGTATTATTGCACTTTTACCATTCACTCCTCGATAATCTCGCGTAACGTAAAACGCGTAACACATAACATTAGAAATTTTTTAGTAGAAAAATTATGTTAAACTTAAACGAAATTAAACTTGATAAATTATTAAAAATTAATAATGAGCCATATATTGTTGTTAAAGCAGAGCATCACAAAGTAGCTCGTGGTGGAGGTGTTTTAAAAACAAAGTTAAAAAATCTAATAACAAATAGTGTACTAGAAAAAACCTTTCAAGGAAATGATAAAGTTGAAGAAGCTGAAACTCAAGATAAATTTGCTCAGTATTTATATAAAGATGAAAACGAAGCCTACTTCATGGACAATGAAAGCTATGAGCAATTCAATTTATCTTTAGATCAACTAGGTGATGCTACTAAATGGATTAAAGATGGAACTGATGTAAAAATATTATATTTTGATAATAAACCTATTTCTGTAAAACTACCAGTTAAAGTAGAATTAAAAGTAACTTCTGCTCCTCCAGGAGTAAAAGGAAATTCCGCTGGTAATGTGACTAAGATGGTAACACTTGAAACCGGCACAGAAGTAGCAGTCCCGATGTTTGTAAACGAAGGCGATGTAATTAAAATTAATACTGATACTGGAGAATACGCCGAAAGGGTTTAACTTCTTTGTCATTCCTGCGAAGGCAGGAATCCAGAAATAAAAGCAAGGGCGTTGACCCTTGTTTTTTTAATTCCTAAATCCTAAGCCCAAAACTCAAAACAATATTAAAATTCAAAATTACAATGTTTAAACGTCGTATTTTAAATTTTGAATTTTATTATTTGAATTTATTTTGGATTTAGAGTTTAGAATTTTGGAATTTTTTATATATTATATCTTTTCTAAAATTTTAAGCTCAAAATTATTATTCTCCGTATCCCAAACTGCAAAAGTTGCTTTTTGAAATACACCACCAAGTGTACCAGGATTTAAAACTCGTGTATCATTTTTGTTTTCATCCCATGGCTTATGAGTGTGTCCGTAAAAAATAATATCACATTTATCCTGTTCTAAAACTTTATCAATGAATTGTGGCTCATGACAAATTCCAACTTGCTTACTTGCCTCGCCGTAGTCGGACGAAGGCGGGCTGAAAATTTCTACAACTCCAAATCTACCTAAAAAATTAATATTTTTATATTTTTTATTTTCCTCTTCTGGATAAAAATCTGAATTACCATAAACTAAGTTAATTTTGCTGGAAAAATTATTTGATAAAAATTTTAGAGTTTCAGAATTACAAACATCACCGCAACAAATTAATTGTTTTATTTTATTCTGCTGACACCAATTTAAACACTTTTCCAAATTTACTAAATTGTCATGAATATCCGAGATAATTGCTATTTTCATAAAAACACTGAAATCCAATTTACTATAGTAAATTGGATTTCTTATATCTAAAAAATAATTTAACTAATAACTACTTCCTAATCGAAATATCATACATCACCTGCTCAACTTTTCGTAAATTTCCTTTGGCTTGATCATATTTTGTACGAAGATAACCAGTAATATCAAATTCTACCAATTCTGCCATAACATCAGTAATAATATCTTTAATTTTTTCTACTTCTTTAAATTCACCTTTAGCTGCTTTGTTAGTAGCAAGACGAACCAATTCTCCAGTCGTATCAGAAATACCTCCAAGATAAGCTTCTATGCTTAAAGTTATGCCAACTATTTTATCAATTTTTTTGCCACTAATAATATTAAAAAACATCTTCGCCTCAACATATTCTTCAACACCAGCTTTGTACGCACCTTCTTGCATTAAACGATTATAGCCAAACTTTTTTTCCATATCCTTCAATACTTTCTCAATTTCATTTAAAGACTGCCCAGCTTTCTTAACATCCTCTCGATGTAGAGAAAAAATAACTCGTTTAGAATCATGTAAAACAATATTAGCGCGACTAATAATTTGTCGGCGTTCGCCAGTATTTTGATCGTAATCTTGTTTTAATTTTTGTAGAAACTTCCTGTTTAGCATAGTCTTATTTATTTTAATCCTCCTACTAATTACTAATCTGTACTAATGTACTAATACTATTTAGCAACTTCTTATTTTAATTAATGTTTTATATTTTTTAGGTACAATTGGTATATTGGTATTGATTAGTAATTGGTAGGGTTATTCTGCTACTCGAAGTACCTCCTCTATCGTAGTCTCTCCTTTGATTGCTTTAATAATTCCATCTTGGGCCATAGTAATCATGCCATTCTCTATAGCTATTTTAGCAAAATTATATTCAGATAATTTTTCCTCTTGAATTAATTTTTCAATATTTTCATTCATGATCATAATTTCATAAATACCAACTCTACCTTTATAACCAATTCCTTGGCAAGCATCACAACCTTTGCCTTTATAAAATTTAGCGCTAGCTATATCCCCTATTTCTTTTTTTCCTTCTTCACTTATAAGTTTAGTAATTTCTTCTATGCGCTTTTTTTGTTCATCAGTTATTTGCACTTCTTCTTTGCATTCTTTGCAAATGCGACGAACTAACCGTTGACCGATCATGGCATTCAAAGCTGGGGTTAATAAAAATGGTTTAACGCCCATGGATAAAAAACGAGGAATAGTGCCAGAAGCATCATTGGTGTGAATAGTAGACAAAACAAGATGCCCTGTCAAGGAAGCTTGAATGGCAATTTCAGCAGTCTCTAAATCACGAATTTCGCCAACCATAATTATATCTGGATCCTGGCGCACAATTGAACGCAATCCTTTGGCAAAAGTATATTTATCAGAAACCTGACTTTGATTAATTCCTTCCATTTGATATTCAATTGGATCTTCCACTGTAATAATTTTAGTTTCTGACTTATTTAACTTTTTTAAAATAGAATATAAAGTGGTAGTTTTACCAGAACCAGTTGGACCAGTAGTAATAATCATTCCATTTGGTCGTTCAACTTGACGCTTTAAACTTTCATAAGCTTGCCCAATTATTCCTAAATCCTCAAAAGATAAATTTTCTTTATTAGAATCTAATAAGCGCATTACTACACTTTCTCCATGTGCTGTTGGTAAAAAAGATGCGCGAATATCAATCTTGCGGCTTGTCCCGTCGGATGACTGGGATCCTTTCATGTAAATAGAAAAACGTCCATCTTGTGGTTTATCTTCAATATTAATTTTTACCTTAGCTAGCAATTTTAAACGAGAAATAATTTTTGACCAAGCACTTTTCTCCAAAATAGCCACATCATGCAAAATACCATCTACTCGAAAACGGACTTTAATATCTTTTTCCTCTCCTTCAATATGAACATCTGATGAACGTGATTTAATTGAAGCTGCCAAAATCATGCTGACAATTTGGGTGACATCAGCTTTAGCAATTTCAGCTTGCAAATCTTTAAAACTATCAAAACTTTCACCATATTTATTTAATTCTGCTTCGTCAATTTTTACGCCACGTATTACTTCTTTTGGCTTGGCAATATTTTTATATAATTTAAAAGACTCAGCAAAACTATGTTCAGAAATAATATATATTTCACCTTTACTATGACTTCTTTCCGCCAAGGAAGTTAATAATTCTTTTATTTCATCATTAACATCTACTGCTCCTAATCGTAATTCTTCTCCAGAATATAAAAAACAAACGACCTTGAGTCGCTTACTATCTTCTTCAGAAATTTTTGATAATGCTTCTGGACTGATTGGAAACCCACTTAAATCAATATACTGATATCCTTCCTCTTTTGCTTTTTCTTGAGTAAATTTTTCTACCTCTTTAATTTTTATTTCCTTAGATTTAGTCTTGAGTTTTGTTTGAGGTGACTTATCGTCAGCTGGTTTTGAGCTATCATTATCACCCTTAGACATTAAATCTTCAATTGATTGATTATTATTATTGGGCATAAATATTTTGCGATGCTAATATACTAATAATATACTAATCTACGAATTGCTAATAATTAGTGGCATTCGTAATTTGTGGATTAGCGTTTAATTAGTGGATTAGTATAACACATTCTATTTGTTAAAATTAAATAAATATCCTATAAAGCTCTTCTTTTTTTCTTTAACTAAATTTATAAAAACAACTGTCCAAAAAGAATCACCGAAAGTTGATATTATTCCGCCAGTTAATATCATTAAAATAAAAATGGCCATTATTCCCGCTACTAACAAAAAGATTATTCCACCAGCAAAAGCAATTTTTTGAAAGACAAAAAGTAAAAAGATAAATGGAATAGACAAAGCAGCTACTGACATTAAAATAATAAAACCAATTAAAAATGTTAAAGCAAAAATTATTACACTAGCTTCAATACTGAGTAATAAATTATTTTTTAATAAATTAATTCCTGCTTGAATTGATTCAAAAACATTATTATTTCTAATAACCCTGTACGACATAGCATATCTAGTTATTAAAGATAAAAATAACACTACCACAAAGAGAATTAATATTAATAAATAATAAAGAAATATTTGCCATATTTGATCAGAAGCTGAGATATTAATAATAAAAGGCAATAATAATATAGACAGTAAAATAAGTGTTAAAATTTTCTCTATAACTTTTAATAAAAAGATAGACCAAAAATTATCAACCCCACTTCTAAAACTATCTTGAAAATTAGTCTTTTTATTAAGATGTAATTTGGCTACCCCATTAATTAAAGATCCTTGAGAGACAACTGCTAACCAAAAAATAAAAATACCCAAAACGGCTACTATTAAAATAATCAATAATGTGGCAAATAAACGGACTGGATCAGCCTGAGATAATTCATAAATTTTACTAAAAATACTAAACTCAAATACACCTGTACTTTTTATTTTTTCCCAACCTTCAATAAAACCACCATTATTATTACTGTACACACCGCGATAAGTAATACCACCAGCTAAAAATGCAGCAAATAAACCAAAAAACCATAGGAACTTATTTTCCCAAGTAATTTTAATGACTGATTTTAAGATGTCTTTATATTGAATAACCATATTGTTCCCCCTTAATTTAATTATTTAAGATATATATATTATACTATAATAATAACATTTTACCAAAATTAAACAATATTTTTATTTGACATCACTTATAAATAAATTTAAACTTAAAACAAAGGAGCATTGCTCTTTTGCAATAAAAAATAATAGTTTGAAGGGAGATAATCATGTTGGATAATACAAGACAACAAATTAGTTATCATCTTTGTTTTAACTCCAAAACTATTGAATGGATTATAACAGTCATATTACTCGCTTTTGTGTGCTATAAAATAAAAGCGCTGGGATAGAAAGGAGAGGGATTATGATGGCAAATCCAAATGAACGAAATGGGACAGATGAAACAGATTGGCGAGAAGCATTAAAACCAAAACCTGATGAAGTGCTATTTCTGCGAGATCTCTCTGATTTGGAAAAACGAAGTTCTGAATCATTACATGGTGATGTTCTGGTGGATAGACCATTTTACATGCGATGGGAACCAAAATATAAGGGAACAGGACGAGTTTATCAAGAAAAAGACTGACTGTAAGGAGGATGAAGACCATGATAAAAAATCCGAGTAACGTTCCTAATTTTAACAATAAAAAACCTCTTATTCCTATTCAATATGACGATATTCCCGATGAAGATCTTCTACCCACCCCAGAACAACGAAAAATATTATCAGCTATGTGGGATTGGAAAGAAAAATGCGCAAAAGAATTAGAAGATTTTGAAATTGGTGGATTACTATCTTCATTCACTTAATTTACACCTCATTCAAACAACGCCCTGACAAAAAAAACGTCCGGGCTTTTTATTTTAAAAAAACAAAAAACCTCCGGAACTTACCGGAGGTTAATAGTGGCTCAGCCACTCAAAGTGGCCGAGCCACTTTTATTTTATATTTGTTCTTTATCTTCAGCACCTTCATCCTTATTATCACTTCCCTTACCCATCAACTCATCAAATTTTTCTTTCTCAATCGTTTCCTCTTTCATTAACCTATCAACAATTTTTTCTAATTTATCCTTATTATCTTTAATAACTTCTTTAGCTTTGTCCGCTGCTTTATTAATATAATTGGAAACTTCTTCATCAATCTTTTCAGCTACTTTTTCTGAATAATCTTTTTGTTCATGCATTTCTTTACCAAGGAAAATAAGCTCTTCCCTACTACCAAAAGTACGTGGCCCTAAAGTTTCACTCATGCCATAATCCGTAATTAAACGACGAGCAATTTTTGTCGCTCGACGCAAATCACTAGAAGCACCGGTAGTAATTTCATTAAAGATAACTTGTTCAGCAACATAGCCACCTAAGAGTACTGAAAGTTCTTCAATGAATTCAGTTTTAGAATGCATGCGCTTATCCTCTAATGGCACGGTCAAAGTATAACCACCAGCCATACCGCGGGAAATGATGGAGACTTTTTGGACTGGATCAGCGTTAGGTAAAATATGAGCTACTAAAGCATGGCCAGCTTCATGATAGGCGGTAATATTTTTTTCTTTCTTGGATAGTAATCTACTTTTACGTTCAGGACCTAACAATACTTTTTCAATACTATTAAAAAGTTCATCCATAGTAATTAGACGCTTGTTACGACGAGCTGTTAGAATAGCTGCTTCATTCAAAATATTAGCTAAATCAGCTCCAGTAAAACCTGGGGTGCGTTCAGCAATTCTTCGTAAACTTACTTCTTTTTCCAATGGCTTATTTTTAGCATGTACTTTTAAAATATCAGTTCTGTCATTTAAATCTGGCTCATCTAAAACCACTCGACGATCAAAACGACCTGGTCGCAATAAAGCTGGGTCTAGTACGTCTGGACGATTAGTAGCGGCAATTACAATCACGTTAGTATTAGGATCAAAACCATCCATCTCTACCAAAATTTGATTTAAGGTTTGTTCACGTTCATCATGAGATCCACCTAAACCAGCTCCCCGCTGACGACCAACCGCATCAATTTCGTCAATGAAAATTATACAAGGTGAGCTCTTTTTTGCTCGTTTAAACAAGTCACGTACTCTAGATGCACCCACGCCAACAAACATTTCTACAAATTCTGAACCAGAGATAGTAAAAAATGGCACATCAGCTTCACCGGCTACTGCCTTGGCTAATAATGTTTTACCAGTTCCAGGAGAGCCAACTAGCAATACGCCTTTAGGAATTTTAGCCCCTAATTCTAAAAACTTCTTCGGACTAGTTAAAAATTCCACTATTTCTTTTAATTCTTCCTTAGCTTCTTTTACACCAGCTACATCTTTAAAAGTAGTTTTTTTCTTTTTGTCTTTATCTTGAGCATTAATTTCTCTAGCTTGAGATTGCCCAAACATCATGGCCTTACCATTAGCACCTTGCACTTGGCGAAACATAAAGTATATGAATAAACCAATTAACAAAAACGGAAATAAAAATGGCAAAAGAGTGGTAGCCCAAAAAGCAAAACCACTTTCTTCTTTTACTTCAATATTAATCTGAGAAATTTTATCTTTAGGTACTTCAAAATTCCTTAAAGTAGTTGATAGAGATTCTTCTACTTCTTTTTTAACGGTTTCTTGAACACCATCTTTTAAACTTACTTTTAATATATTACCTTCAATTGAAATATTTTCTATTTCTTCATTATTAATCTGTTCAATTAATTTCTGAATACTAACTCTTTCACTAGGTTCACTGTCCTCAGACAGGCCATAAAAAAGTCCAGTAATTATAATAAAAATAAATAAAAATATTAAGAAATTTTTGATTAAATTCTTCATAAATTTTTATCCAATTTTTGTCATTTCGACGAGTCCTGAATCCCGCGTAGCGGGAGAGGGTGAGGAGAAATCTATAATACTTACACTAAAGCACTAATGTAGATATTATAGATTTCTCCTTCGATATTCATCGGAGTCAAAATGACAAAGAGAAGAGCTATTTATAATTTATAGATTAATTAATTATTTATTTATTCTCTACCTTCTTTTCTGCGTCTTTTTCTTTTTTACTATCTTCTTGCTTTTCTTCACTATTATCCTCTTTCTCTTCTTCTTTATCTTTTTCTTTTTTTGTTTTCTTTTCTTTAACATCTTCATCGTCAGACTTTTGCTTGTCCGCCGTAGCTTTAGCGGAGGTGGGACTTTCGGACTTTTGACTTTTGACTTTAACGTCTTTGTCGTCAGACTTTTTTATTTTTTTACTTTCTGACTTTGAACTAGCATCAATTGGTCCCATTCCTAATCCTAAGCGATGAGCTTCTGGCTCTATTGATACTACATAGAAATCATAATCCTTACCTGCTTCAAAATTTTCTTCTATTTTCTGACCGGTTTTTAAATCTAAAGAAGAAATATGAGCTAAAGCATGAATTTCATTATCTAATTTTACAAACAATCCAAATGGATTAACTTTCAAAACCAATCCTTTTACTTTACCATTAAGCTTATATTTGTCTCCTACTTTCTTCCATGGATCATCTTTTAATTTTTTAGCTGACAAAAATATCTTAGCTCCATCAATATTAATAATTTCTGCTTTAATTTTTTCACCAACTTTGACAATATCTCCCGGATTTTCAATTCTTTGCCAAGCTAATTCAGAAATATGAATCAAACCTTCTAGATTTTCACCAAAACTAATGAAAGCACCAAAGCTAGTAATAGCAGTTACTAATCCTTCTACTACTGTACCTGGTTTATATTTACCAATAATATCTTTTTGTTGTTCACTCCAAGTCATTTTTTCAGATACAATTAATTTTTCTTCCTTTTCTGATAAATCCATTATTTTTACTTCCACTTCTTTATTCACAAAACTTTTTAATTTTTCTAAAATTTTTCCTTTATCACCGCCACTAACGCGCGGATAATTTTCTGGTGATAATTGTGATACTGGCAAGAAACCAACCACTTGACCATAGATAGCAACTAAACCACCTTTGTTAGCATCTTTAATTTTTACCGTAATATTTTCTTGTTCTTCAAAAGCAGAGGTTAAATTGGCCCAAGCTTTTTGATGTCCAGCATAACTAAATGAAAGTTCTAATTCTCCATTTTCATTTTCTAAATCAATTACAGTTGCTTCCACTTCGTCTCCTTCTTCTAAATTAGCATACTCTTCTGCTTCTTTATATAATTCACGGCCACGCACAATACCAACCATAACGCCGTTAAGATCTAATTTAACTTCTGATTTACTAGCAAAAATTACAATACCTTTTACGATATCGCCTACTTGAGGAATTTGCATCTCCTCTTTTTCTAATAATTTTGTAAAATCGTCCTTGTTTGTTGTTTTGTTTTCTTCACTCATAAATTTGTAGCATTCGCATTCATCTGAGTCGATTTAAGTTCGTACAAATCATTTGAATTAATGGTCTGATGTCATATTAAATCCGTACAGAGAATTTTGAATTGTAGAAATAAAAAAATTCTACTTAACCCGTCTTATTTTTTAAAATGCGAGTTCCCTTAATGCCTTGAATTAAGGGATTTATTAATAGGCATAATTGTTATTTAATATATTAACTAAAATTAGTTAATAAGTCAAATATTGACATTTTTATAAAATCCTTTAAACTAATAAATACTGAGTTTATTTAATTATTTTTAATCAACAATTTCATGTTAATGATCAGATTAGCCAGAATTGGCAAGAAAAAACAACCTTATTATAGATTAGTAATTTCTGAAAAAGCGCGTGATATGTATGGTAAAGCCCTAGAAATTCTAGGAAACTACAATCCACGCACAAAAACAGTTGAAATTAAAGCAGATCGCGTAAAATATTGGCTTTCTAAGGGCGCTCAAGCTTCAGCTACTGTTAATAATCTATTGATTAGTGAAAAAATCATTGAAGGTAAAAAAGAAACAGTATCTAGAATAAGCAAAAAAAGAACTGCCAAAAATAAGAAAAAAGACGATAAAGACAAAAAAGAAGAAAAACCAGCAGAAAAGCCAAAGGTTGAGGAAAATAAAGTAGAAGAAAAACCAGTTGAACCAGAAGTGAAGCCAGAAACAGAGGAAAAAAAAGAATAATATAGCTAATATTATTATAAAATTAGCTAAATGTTCTTGACAAATTTATATAATATGCTATAATACAGTAATATTAATCTCAAACATTGAGATATTTAATTATTAATTTACTCTTTTACCTGAAGTTAAATTCTAGTAAAAGCGTAAAAAAACAGCAATATGGCTGACACAGTAATAAACGACAAAGAGTTTTTAGAGTACCTAGTTAAAGCGGTTGTTGCCAACCCTAACGACGTACAAGTTGACAGAACTGTTGACGAAATGGGAGTACTTTTAAGCCTGAGGATTAACCCTGAAGATATGGGTTATGTCATTGGACGACAAGGTCAAACAGCAAAAGCAATCAGAACTTTATTAAAGATTGTTGGTGCTAAAAACAACGCTCGTGTTAATCTTAAAATTATTGAACCTGAAGGTTCTACAAGAGGTAGACGAGAAGACACTCCACAAACAGAAACTCCACGAGAAGAAATCTCAACTGAAGCAGTTGATGATTTAAAAATCTAAATTATATTAAATCATATACAGATTCTAAAAAAGCCACAATATTTTAGTGGCTTTTTTGGTTTCTTTGATATAATAAGTTCAAGACTGTTTATACGGTTTTAAACTAACGTCAAACTATTAATCCAAATATTTCCTACGGATTTAATTGTCCGTATAATAATCCGAATGCCCCGAATGACTATCTAAACTCACATAAAATTCATTTGGAGCATTCGGATTATTATACGAAGTTTTAAATATATGTAACGTATTTGGATTAAGGGATTGCAAACTAAACTAAATCCGTACAAAGTAACTTCTATTATGAATTTCCACATCATAACTATATTTCCAAAAATATTCGACTCTTATTTTAACGAGAGTATTCTTAAACGTGCTCAAATTAAAAAAATAATTAAAATAAAAACTCACGATTTACGTAAATGGACAAAAGATAAACATAAGACAGTTGATGACCGTCCTTTTGGTGGTGGAGCAGGAATGTTATTAAAAGCAGAGCCAATCGTTAAGTCTTTGAGGTTTATAAAATCAAAAATCAAAAACAACAAAACTAAAATTATATTACTGTCAGCTAAAGGAAAAAAATGGGATCAGATAATGGCTAAAAAATATTCCAAATTAAATAATCTAATTTTCATTTGTGGACGCTATGAAGGAATTGATGAGAGAGTTGTAAAAATTACTAAAGATATGTTTGACGCCAAAAATGTAGAAGAAATTTCCATTGGCGATTATGTTTTAACTGGTGGTGAAATTCCAACTATGACTATTATAGATTCTGTCACTCGCCTATTACCAGGTGTATTAGGAAATGAAGACTCGGCTAAATTTGAGTCTCATTCTGAAGTTGGAAAATTAGAACATCCACAATATACCCGACCAGAGGTTTTAAAAATTAATGAAAAAAATTATAAAGTACCAAAAGTACTTTTATCAGGCAATCACGCTAAACTTCAAGAATGGCGAGATAAAAAGAGTAAATTATTAAAAAAATAAATTCTCCTTTTTGTCATTCCGGGCGAAGCGAAGCGGAGACCCGGAATTCAGAAAAAATAAACTATGCAAATATTAGGAATAGAAAGTAGCTGCGACGAAACAGCCGCTAGCATTATAGAAATCAAACCTGCCCAAGTCAATGGTAAGGCGGGCAAGAACAGCAAAATTAAAGTGCTGTCTGATGTCGTGTCTTCACAAATAAAAATTCATCAGCAATATGGCGGAGTCGTGCCAGAAGTAGCTGCCCGCAATCATATTAAAAACATTATTCCGGTTGTTGATGAAGCACTAAAAAAAGCTAAAGCTAAGCCCGATATAATTGCGGTTACTGCCGGCCCTGGTTTGATGTCATCTCTCTTAATTGGCGCTGAAACAGCCAAAACGCTTGCTTACAGCTGGAATATACCAATTATTGGTGTAAACCACCTGGCTGGTCATATTTATAGTAATTGGTTGAACGCGTCACCACAATTCCCTGCCCTAGCTTTAATCGTGTCTGGTGGCCATACTGAATTAGTTTTAATGAAGGATCATTTTAAATTTAAAATACTTGGCCAAACTCGAGATGATGCTGTTGGCGAAGCTTTTGATAAAGTAGCCAAAATTTTAGGACTAGCATATCCTGGTGGCCCAATTGTTTCTAAACAAGCAGAACAAGGCGATACAAAAGCTCTTAAAATGCCTCGCCCTATGATCCATGATGATAACCTTGATTTTTCTTTTTCTGGTTTAAAAACTTCCGTATTATATCAAACACAAAAAGATTTACCCCGTGAAATAAAACAAAACTCACTACATAAAATCAAAAATAATCCAACTAAAATAAATGCTAATTCTGTTAGAAATAAAATTATTTCACAGGGTGAAGATTTTAAAAAACGTATTTCTGATTACTGTGCTTCTTTTCAGCAAGCAGTAATTGATGTTTTAATTAAAAAAACTCTCAAAGCCACCAAGCAACACAAAGTAAAATCTGTGCTATTAGCTGGTGGTGTAGCCGCTAACAAAGAACTACGTCAGCAACTTGGTGAAAAAATAAAATTAGAATTTCCAAAAATAAACTACCATATTCCTGATTTAAAATATACGACTGACAATGCGACTATGATCGCCATTGCTGGGTATTATCTTGCCCGCCCCGCCATAGGCATGGGAGGGGCTAACAAATATCAAAAGCCAAAAAAAATAAAAGTTGATTGCAACTTGACACTTTAAAACTTTTATGCTACTATAATATATATTCAAAAAATCAAATTCCTAGGAGGAATATCATGAAAAATCTAATTGTTCTTTTTATCATTAGTATCTTTTTTTGAACGGAT
>Ga0208904_1000513_pt1 | contig 32028 bp, 21 predicted proteins | sample AntAceMetag02UKB_FD_184774 | JGI IMG/M metagenome (GOLD analysis project Ga0208904, IMG submission 184774) | Saline lake microbial communities from Ace Lake, Antarctica - Antarctic Ace Lake Metagenome 02UKB (SPAdes) (version 2) | ecosystem: Environmental > Aquatic > Non-marine Saline and...
CTCCTCCTCTTCTTCTTCTTCTTCTTCTTCTTCTTCTTCTTCTTCTTCTGGTTCCTCCTCCTCTGGTTCCCCCTCCTCTGGTTCCTCCCTTTTTGTATCTTCTTGTGCTTGTTCTTCACCAAAAGAATCCACTATTTCTTCGGCAGCCTGTTCTTGCCCCAGTTCTTCTTCTAGGCCTTTCTCTATCTCATCTACTTTTTCTTTTATTTGCTCAATTATTCCCTCTGCATTTTCTGGGGTGCCACCCATATTTTTAGCAGTTTCTTCAATAAAAGGAAGCATATCGTTTTCCAACTCGCTTTCTACCTCACCACCTGCTTCGCTGTTTGGATTTTTGTCTTCTTCTGCCATATTATTTTAATAATTTGTCAACGGCTTTTGTCAGTCTGTAGCATTCGGTATAATATTTTTCTAATTCATCTTCAGAATCCGCACTTCTTTGGGAGAGCGATATTTTCAAGAGTCGTGATCTAGTCTTTATTAGTTTTTTTAGTATCTCTTTGGCTTTGGCTTTATTTTTTTCTATAATAGCCTTTTTTAGTTCCTGTTTGAAATACTTTAATTCCTCATCTATTTGTTTTTTTTGTATGACAGGATTTGTCTGGATTTTACCAGTCTGCTTTGTTTTTTGCATTGCCTTGCCCCAGTCGGCTTCAAAGTTGGTTGTCATATCAATTTATAGCTATCTTTTATTTTTGATAGTGTGTAGGTTTTTTTGCGTTTGTCTTTTTGTAATATATCTACTATCAGCTCATGAAGCGTATCTTGGATTATTTTTTCTACATTACGCGCGCCAAATTCTTTGTTGAGCGATTGTGTGGCTAGACAAGAGATTGTTGGAACTTCAGTCTTTAAAGATATTTTTTCTTTTTCAAATAGAACCCCGCTTATTTTTTCAATATTTTTTTCTACAATCTTCTTTATACTTTCTTCACCCAAAGATGAAAAGATATGTGTGCTTCCAATGCGGTTTAGTAGAGCTGTGGACATTTCTTCTTTTAGTCTGTCTATTATATTCCTATCTCTTTCCTGTATCGCTTGTTTGCCCTCTTTGTCAAATCCAATTCCACTTGACTGGAATAATTCGGAGCCCAAGTTAGTAGTCAGGATAATTATTGTATTGGTAAAGTTGGTTTTTTTGCCAGAGCTATCGGTGAGAGTTCCTTCATCCAAAATTTGTAATAGTAGTTTGGCAACATTTCTGTGAGCTTTGTCAATTTCATCAAACAAGACTATTGAGTAGGGTCTTTTTTTAATTTCGTCAGTAAAACGGTTGCGTTGTCCGTGTCCGACATAGCCAGCGGGGGAGCCAAGTAATTTGGAAGTGCTATGAGGCTCAGAAAATTCACTCATGTCGAGTTTTATTATAGCCTTTTCATCGTGATACAGTTCTTTGGCAAGTATTTTTGCTAGCTCAGTTTTACCTACACCGCTGGGTCCGGCAAAAAGAAATGAGGCTAGAGGTTTTTTTTCATTATTCAAACCCAAACGAGCTTGGCTAATTTTTTTTACAACTTCGTCTATCACCGTATCCTGTCCGATAATGTGATACTTTAATTTTTCAGGTAGTGTTTTTAATTTTTCCCAATCGCTAGCTAAGAGTGTATCAGAAGGTATATTTAGCCTTTTTTCCAATACCTCGGCTACATGTGTAGCACTGACAGTCTTTTTTGCTATTCGTGGACTTTTTTCAATTTGCTTGTGTAGGGATATTAGTTTTTTTTCAACTAATTCTATTTTCTTTTTTATTTCAATTGCTTTTTCAAGTTGTTCTTGGGCAATGGCCTCTTCTTTGGAATTGAAAAGATCATCCCTTTCTTCAAGAAGTTTTTGTTTTTTTGCTTCTAAAGGTGTAGTCTTTCTTTTGCTTTTTTCAGCCGCACAAGCTTCGTCTATCAAGTCGATTGCTTTGTCAGGTAAGAAGTTGTCGTGAATATATTTAACACTTAAATTAACAGCTGACTCTATAGCCTCATCAGTAATTTTTGTGTTATGAAAGTTTTCATAATATTTTCTAATACCTTTTAAAATATCTATTGTATCAGCAGAGCTGGGTTCTTCTATTTGAATACTTTGAAATCTTCTCTCAAGAGCAGGATCTGAAGTAATATGTTTTTTGTATTCATCAACTGTGGTAGCTCCGATACACCTTAAATGCCCACGAGCAAGAGCTGGTTTCAAGATGTTGGCAGCGTCCATGGCTCCCTGAGATGATCCAGCACCGATTATATTATGTAGTTCGTCTATAAATAGAATACAATTTGGGTTTTTTGCAACTTCGTCTATTACTTGCTTTAGTCTAGACTCAAATTCACCGCGATAAATAGTACCAGCGATTAACAGGGTCAAATCAAGTGAAAGTATTTTTTTATTTTTTAAAACATCTGGAACCTTGCCTTCAATAATTCTTTTGGCCAGTCCTTCAACTATTGCAGTCTTACCTACTCCAGGCTCGCCGACAAGCACCGGATTATTTTTTGTCCGACGAGATAAAATATTTATTACTCGTTCGATTTCTTTTTCACGACCTATCACTGGATCAATATTTTTTCCATTTTTTTTGTCTGTTAAATTTGTAGTAAACAGATCCAGTCCAGAGGGCTGTTGTCTAGATATCTTGGGTAATGGAATTGGGTGTGGGGGGTTCAATGGGCCGTTTTGGTTTGTTATATCATCTATTTGTGACATCATATCTGAAACTTCCTCTACTTTTGGAAAACGACTAGTACTGGTTAAAATATTTTCTATCTCTTTGATTACTATTTTCTTTGTGCTTTTAAATTCTTTTACAATAATTTGGACGTCTTCATCTCGGCTTTTTATAATGCCGAGTAATAGATGTTCAGTACCTACATAATTGTGATTTCTTTCGTAGGCGGTTATTATGGATTTTTCCAAAGCCTCTTTAGCATTGTCGTCTAGCTCAGGAATAGTAGTGGTGATTGTCTCTTCAAAACCTCTTTTTAATTTTGGTTTGTTTTTTAGTAAAACTAAGAGATTTTCTTTGGTTGTTCCAGTATTTTTCAAGATTTCGTGAGCAACAGAACCCTCTTCTTTTAGTATTGCCAATAATAAATGGATAGGTGTTACATTACCATGTTTTAAGGAGGTGGCTATAGCCATAGATTTAGCGATCACATCACGCAGGTGAGTCGAAAATCTATCTAATAAATGTTCAGGATTTATTTCTTTCATAACTAAAAGGTTGCCTTTTTAAAAGGTTTCTTCTTTGCATAATTTATGTATATATTATATACTATTTTGGCTTTTAAGACAATAAAATTAACTATATGGAAAATATACCGGAGAGCATTTTTAAGGCCTATGATTTTCGTGGAATTTATCCTACAGAAATTGACGCAGATGTGATGGAAAGAATCGGCCGAGCATTTGCCATTTTTGCAAGTTCTCCAAAAATTTTGGTAGGTTATGATATGCGTATATCAGCACCTGAGACTTCCGTCGCTTTTATAAAAGGTATCATGTCTATGGGTGTAAATGTGGTTGATTTGGGTCAAATTAGTACTGATACAATTTATTTTGCTTCAGGACATTATAATTTGCCTGGTGCTGTGATTACAGCATCACATAACCCAAAGGAATATACAGGTGTAAAATTTTGTAAGCCTGGAGCTGAGCCGATAGGCAAGGAATCTGGTTTGGAAGACATAAAGGAAATGGTTTTGAAAAATGAGTGGGAAGAAGTTGGAAATATGGGTGAAGTTGAAAAAAATAAAAATATTTTAGAAGAATTTGCCTTACACTGCCATAAGTTTATAGATAGAGAAAAAATTAAGCCACTAAATATTGTGATAGACGCTGGAAATGGTATGGGTGGTAAGATTGTCCCAGCTGTATTTGATAGTCTACCTTTCAAAATCACACCTCTTTATTTTGAGTTGGATGGTAATTTTCCCAATCATTCGCCAAATCCAATTGAGCTAGAAAATAATCTAGACTTGATTGCCAAAGTAAAAGAGATAGGGGCTGATTTGGGAATTGCTTTTGATGGCGATGCTGATCGGGCATTTTTTGTAGACGAAAATGGCAATATGATAGATAGTTCTCTCGTAGTAGCTATGGTGGCCAAGAAAATGTTAGAAAAAAATCCCGGAGCTACAATAATTCACAATGTAGTGGTAAGCAAGATTGTGCCAGAGCTAGTAGAGAAGATGGGGGGCAAATCTTTTATGAGTAAGGTGGGGCATTCATATATAAAGCAAGACATGAAAGAGACTGGCGCTGTCTTTGCTGGGGAACATTCAGGCCACTATTATTTCAAAGATAATTTTAGAGCAGACAGTGGTATTATTACAGCTTTGGTTGTGTTGCAAATGCTTGGTGAATCTGGAAAAAAGATGTCAGAGCTTCTTGAAGAATTCAGGGTTTATTCCAAAATAGAAGAGACAAATTTTAAGGTAGAAGATAAAGATGTTATTTTAAATAAAATGAAAGAAAAATTCAGAGACAAAATCACTCAAGATTTTGATGGAGTGACGTTTGATTTTGGCGACTGGTGGTTCAATGTACGTCCTAGCAATACTGAGCCAGTCTTGCGTCTAAATTTGGAAGCAAATACAGAAGAAATGATGAAAGAAAAATTAGATGAAATTAGTAAATTAATCAATAGTAATTAATTTTGTATGGAAGGTTCAAAACATTTTGGGGTTAGAAATTTGGAGGTATTAGAGGGTGGTAAAAAAAGATTTGATTCAGATGTCTATAATGCTTTGGATAGGTTAGGTTTTAGGCTTGATGAAGATGAAAAGGTTGTACTTGATAAGCCAAAATATCTTGATTACAAAGCCCAGTCAGGAAAAGTAGACGCAGAGGTTGTGTCTTTGTTGACTGCCCCTGAAGAACTAATGGATGGTGCGCCAGCGGTGGTTTTTAGAACAGAAGGAAAAAAAGGTATACAAAGGATGCCTGTTACCAGTGATTGGTTTAAAGAAGATTTAGAAAAATAAAAAGTATAAATTAAAAAAACTCCCTAATGGGAGTTTTTTTGTAGTTTGTTTATTCCTGCCTTGTAAAGATGATCCAGTAATTTTGCTAGCCAATAGCTCAAAATTAGCGAGAGTATTATAAGTAAAGAAGAATATATCCAGATATTTTGGGTTGGTAGAGTTTCACCAAGTATTTTCACTATCAGGTAGTGAATCAAGAAAATCCACAAGCTGTTTTGCCCAAATTTTATTATGAGTTGGTTTAAGTAAGTTTTTAGTCTTATTCTGTCTTTTAGAATAAAGAATAGATTGAATAAGGCAATACCATAAATCAATCTTACATTAAAGTAACGTCCAGGAAAGAATATCATTAAAACAATAAAAGCAATTATTAAAACAATCCAATATAGGATTTTTTTATTAAAATTATTAGCAAGAAAATAATTTCGTTTATGCGTTCCATAAGCGAAAAAGAAAAGAAATTTTCCAAAAAATGGGATCCCTAGTATTTTCCAGGTTTGGGGTATTAAAAAAAATGTCAATGAAATTAAAAAAGTCAGTAGCAAAAACCATTTCTTGTCTTTTATCTTGAGAAGAAGTGGATAAAGTAGATAAAATTGAAATAAGATGATAAAGAAATAATAAGGCACAGCAGCTTTACCTGTTATAAACATTTTTAAAAATTCAATAAAGCTATTTTCCCAATAAAGTGAGACGGCAATTACACATAGAGTGTAGGGTATTACTAAGCGAGTGATTTTTCGGCTGTAGAAATTTTTTAATCGTCCTTTTATATCAGGGTCAAGTAGTATCCCTGACATTATAAAGAAAAAAGGTACAGCAAAACGTAAAAAATTATTCATTATACTTACGCCAACTTTTACATCTTGAAAAGAGGCTATTATAAATCCAGATATATGTATAATAATAACAGCAATAATTGCCAATCCTTTTAAAAAATCAAAAAATAAAATTCTATCAGTTTTTTTAGTTTCTTCTTTTTTTGATGCACCAAAAAACAATGGCCAAAAAATTGGGAAAATTAGAATTACGGCGGAGATTATTAGTAGATTCACCATTTCCATAGTGGGTATATTATATCATAAAACACCCTTTTGGGTGTTTTATGTATTAAATTTTGTATTACATCGGTTTTGGCATCTTCACATCTTTATTCTCTTTTTGTTTTTTCCCCCAAACAAACAAATACAAAATTTCCAAGATACCAAGTGTATTTACCAATAGTAATACCACAAACCATGGCATGCTATTGTTTTTGGCTGCGCGCCAGAGAGCCATACCCTTCCAGACTAGTGACCAGATCATGAGAAGGGGGAGGATGACAAATACAAACCATCCGAGTGACATAAGTGTGTCTTCCATAGAGTTTTGGGTTAAGAATAAGTTATGAATTATCAGAGCATATTGATGCCCTGTGGGTATGAAAATTTTAGTACGTACTAAATTATTTTATCAACGCTATATTTTCTTTTTCATTAAATTCTCGTCTAATTTCACCGTCCATTGTTTCTAATATAAGTTCACAAGTAATATAAATCTTCATTTGTTTTGCATGGCCTGATTTGGCTATCATATCTTTTCCAGAAATAACAGCATGGGCATGAACAAGGATTTTATTATCTAATTTTGAAATATTACCTAGCAAATTAATTAACTCATGTTGTCCTGTAAAATGATGTCCAATATAATCTTTTTTCTGTGCATCATAATATGCCAGAGTGCAATCATCTGTTGATCCTATAGCCCGAAATTCTCCAGTTTGAATATTATTTTCTTCACAATAATTTTTCAAAGTTTCCAAAACTTCATCACCACGATCAAGCCGGAGAAAATGTTTATTATTTTGTTTTAGGATTGGTTTCATAAAATTTTAGTACGTACTTTGGTACGGTCTAGATTTGTTTGTTACGTAGCATGCTACGTAACAAATTATGACTTTAGACTTAATCATGTCATCATTCTCAATTTATTTATCCTATCAATTATCGGAGGATGAGTTGAAAATAACTTATTCATACCTCCAGTTTTTTTCAGCGGATTGGAAATAAATAAATGAGAGGTAGCGGCCGAAGCGGTTTTTAGTGGTTTGTTTGACTTGGAAATTTTTTCTAGGGCACTGGCTAGACCTTCGGGGTAGCGGGTAAGAAGTGAACCAGAAGCGTCGGCTAGGTATTCACGTTTGCGAGAGATTGCTAGTTTTATAATCTCAGCAACAATAGGGGAGAGGATTAGCAATACAATTCCGACTACCATAATTATTGCACCAAACTTTCCACCTCCAGAACTACCTGAACTACGTCTGTTGCCACCACCTATGCCGAATAGTCTGGCACGGAAGAACCAATTTGATAGCAAGGCAATTGTTCCGACTAAAACTACTACAATAGTCATAAGTCGGATGTCGTAGTTTTTTATGTGTGATAGCTCATGTGCAATTACACCTTCCAGTTCTTCATTTTCCAGAGCAGAAATAATTCCAGTTGTAAGTGCGATTGATGCGTGTTCAGGATCTCGGCCAGTAGCAAAGGCATTCATGGCAGGGGAGTCGATGATATAGACTTTTGGGGTAGGTACGCCAGCAGTGATGCACAAGTTTTCTACCATTCTATAGACATACGGATTGTCTTTCTTAACAACTGCTTTTGCACCAGTAGAAGCTAGGGCAATTTTATCGCCTTTGTAATAGCTGGTCAGTGACATAACCAGCGATAAAATCAGGGCACCGATTAGATAGCCAGAGCCGTAACCCAAATAAACACCAACAAAATAACCTATTGCAATTATGAAGGTGATGAAGATGGCTATGAGAAGTAGGGTTTTGCGTTTATTACTGTCTATCTGGTTGTACATAAAATAAAGGCCTAAAAGGCTTGAAATGCTAAAAAAGCTTGAAAGGCCGAGTTATAATCTCATTAGCCTTTCTGGCTTTTTCAGCCTTTGCTTATAATTCGACTTTTACATTTCCTTTTTCGTTTTCTTCGGCTTCAAAAAATTCGAATTTGGTGAATTTTAGCATTCCAGCGACCATGTTGTTTGGGAAGGTTTCAATTTTTGTATTGAAATCACGGACTTGGCCGTTGTAGAATCTGCGTGAAGCTTGAATTTTATTTTCTGTGTCAGATAGTTCGTCCATTAGTTGCATTACATTTTGGTTTGCTTTTAGATCTGGATAAGCTTCTACAGCAATTTGTAATTTACCAAGCATGCCACCAAGCATGTTTTCTGCGGTTGCAAGTTCACCAGTATTACCAGATTCTTGGGCTGTCATTGCTTGAGAACGAGCTTTTGTAATATTTTCTAGAAGTTCTCTTTCATGTGTCATATAGCCTTTGACACTGTTTACTAGATTTGGAATCAAATCATGACGCCTTTTTAATTGCACATCAATATCTGACCAAGCTTCCTTTACTCGATTTTTTAGTCTTACCAAGGCGTTGAATACGCCGATTAGCCACAGCAAAATTACCGCAACTACACCTATGAGGATATATAATCCTATCATATGTTTATGGTTAATAATTAAGAGTTGATTAAAATAGATCATTGGGGTATAATCTCATTATATTTTAACCTATTTTAATCACTAAAGCAACTATGTCTACTGTAATTATCTTCATTTTAATTCTAAGTCTTCTTGTGCTTGTCCATGAGTGGGGTCATTTTATTACAGCTACTAAGTTTGGTATGAAGGTGCATGAGTTTGGAATTGGTTTTCCACCGCGGGCTTTTGGGGTTTACAAGGATCCAAAGACTGGAAAATGGGTGTGGACAAGAGGAAAGGGAAAGAGTGATTTGAAAAAAACAGTATCGGGCAATGAGAATACTGAAGACATGGATTATCCAAGTACTCTTTATTCTTTCAACTGGTTACCTCTTGGTGGGTTTGTGCGTATTAAGGGTGAAAATGGCGAAGAGGCAAATGAACCAGACAGTTTTGGTCATCATAAAGCTTGGAAAAGAATTGTTGTCTTGGTGGCCGGTGTGTTTATGAATATAGTTTTGGCTGGTGTGGTTCTAGGAATCGGATTTATGATTGGTTTGCCAAGCGATACCTCTATGGGGCTCGACAAAGGCGCTGTCTTGATTGAAAATTCAAAAGTAATGGTGCAGATGGTTGATAAGAATTCTCCAGCCGAAGAAGCCGGGATTCAATATGGGGATCATGTTTTATCAGTTGCTGGTGTGGAAATAACCAAAGTAGATGACCTAGTTAAGTATTTGACCGATAGTGCAGTGGATGGCGAAGAGAGTGAGATAAAAATCAAAAGAGATGGAGAGGAATTAAGCTTGTCTCTAAAGCCAGAAATTATAGGTGATGTCGCTGATTATCCTCGTTTTGGTTTTTCTCCGGCCGATGTCGGTATTGTTCGTTATCCGTGGTATCTCGCTATTTATAAAGGCTTTGCTGCAGCAATCTTTGGTCTGATAAATATTTTTATAATTTTTTATTTCTTAATAAAGAATTTAATTTTAGGGCAAGGATTGGTAATGGAGGTCTCTGGCCCAGTTGGAATTGCCAAGATGGTGGGGGATAGTGCGAAACTTGGTTTTAGTTATTTGTTAAATGTTACAGCTATGATTTCACTCTCTCTGGCAGCTATTAATATTTTGCCGATTCCAGCACTTGATGGTGGTAGAATTTTATTTGTAATAATAGAAAAAATAATTGGAAGACCAGTCCCAATGAAGTATGAACAAATTGCCCATATGATTGGTTTTGTGTTGCTTATGATTTTGATTGTAGTGGTGACTGGGCGTGATATATTAAATTTAGTTAGATAAATAAAAGTTCAGTCTTAAAAACAACATTTCTGTCATTGCGAGGAATGAGAATACATGACGAAGCAATCCCAGTGTATTGTTTACGTTGCTAATTTGCTGAGATTGCTTCGTCATTCCGTATTTCATCTGGATTTCTCGCAATGACTGACTAGTCATAATTTTATGGAAGATAAAATTTATAAAGCAACTAGAAATACAAATTTTGGGACTAGGAAGGCTTTGTTGATTTTTGGTGCTACTATTTTATTTTTAGCTACAGCTTTTAGTGCTACTTTGGCTAGTGATAATACAGAATCATTTAGTTTTTTCCCTTTTTTGATTATAATATTTATTTCTTTAGGCTTGATTTCTTCCATTTTTAGTCAGGTTAATGTTTGGGTAGAAGGTAATAATTTGATAGTAGAAAATAAATACAAGAAAGAAAAAAGAGAAAGAATTTCTTTGGTTAGTGGTCTAAAACTAGAAACAGAAAAAAAATTAAGAACCAGCAATAAAGGTACTGTTGATCTATACAATTATCTCTTGCATATAAAGTATGGAAGTGGTGAGGAAAAAAAGATAACTCTAACTTTTACAAAAAAACAAGACAGAACAAGTTTGTGTCAGGATATTGCTAGTGCTTCCAGTATAGATATAAGTGATCTGGATTTATCAGAAAATGCTCATAAAGTAGGTAGTATTAGTGATATTATAAATATTTTTAAACAAGCAAAATCAAAGACTTCTGGTGATATTACTAGTCAGTCTGCACCAGAATCAGAGATACAAAAAACTGACTATAAACAACAGACAAATATATCAGTTTCTAAGCCAGGTAATACAAATTTTGATGTTTCGGGTTTACTTAGGGCTGTATTTGCCGTGGTGGTTGTAGGTGTGGTAATATACTATATGTTAGTTATAAGGTAATTTCATTATATGAAAGAAACATTAGACAAAATTAAAAAAGAATTTATAAAAGGACTTGATGAAGTCAAGGAAGTTTTGCAATTGGAAGAATTGGAACAAAAGTTTTTTTCTCGCAAATCTGGGGAGATGACCGAGGTTATGAAAAGTTTGAAAAAATTATCAGGCGATGCCAAAAAAGAATTTGGCAAACTTGCCAACGAAGTAAAAAAAGAATTAGAAGGGCTTTATTTAAAAAAGAAAAAAGATATAGAACAATCCAAAATGGGTGATTTGGCAGATACAGAGTGGATTGATGTGACCGAGCCAAAGTTACCCAAAAAAGAGGTTGGGCACTTGCATCCAAACACGATCGTACAAAATGAACTAGAAGATTTATTTATTTCTATGGGTTTTAAAGTTTTAGATGGTCCGGAATTGGAAAGTGATTACTATAATTTTGAAGCGCTGAATATTCCTCCTAGTCATCCAGCTCGTGATTCACAAGATACTTTTTATATAAAAAATAATAAAGATTGGGTAATGCGGACCCATACCTCGCCAATGCAAGTTAGAGCCTTACAAAAATACGGAGCACCTCTTAGAGCGGTTGTACCCGGAAGATGCTTTCGTAATGAGGCAACCGATGGTTCACATGATCACACTTTTTATCAATTAGAGGGGATAGTTATTGATAGAGATATTTCTATTTCTAACTTGATCGCAGTAATGAAGGAACTGTTACAAGGTGTCTTAAAAAGAGAGGTGGAGATTCGTCTGCGTCCTGGTTATTTTCCATTTGTAGAGCCCGGATTTGAGCTTGATATGCGTTGTTTGGTCTGTGAGGGTCAAGGATGTGGTGCTTGTAAACATTCTGGCTGGGTTGAAACATTGCCTTGTGGTTTGGTCCATCCTAAGGTTTTGGAATATGGAGGTTTGGATCCAAAAGAATGGAGTGGTTTTGCTTTTGGTCTGGGTATGACTCGTTTGGCGATGCAAAAATACAAAATAGAAGATATTAGACATTTGAATTCAGGGGATCTTAGATTTTTAAAACAATTTTAAATATGTTATTAAGCTATAATTGGATTAAACAATACGTAGACCTACCAGACTCTCTGACTCCAGAAGAGCTTGGTTTGAAATTGACTATGAGCACGGTAGAAGTTGAGGGTGTTGAAAAACAAGGCAAAGATCTGGAAAATATTGTAGTGGGTATTGTCAAAAAAGTTGAAAAACATCCAGATGCTGATAAGCTTCAGCTTTGTAGGGTCTATGATGGTACAGAAGATTTTCAAGTTGTCTGTGGAGGATCAAATGTTGTAAAGGATATGAAAGTAGCTTTTGGAAAAATAGGTGCCAAAGTAAAATGGCATGGTGAAGGTGATTTGATAGAGCTTAAAAAAGCTAAGATTCGCGGAGAGGAATCATTTGGTATGATTTGTGCATCAGCGGAGATTGGTCTTGGTGATATGTTTCCACTGGAAGGTGAAAAAGAAATTCTGGATTTGTCCAGTTTTGAAGCAAAGGCAGGAATATCTGTTGCTGATGCTTTGGGTTTGAATGACGTTACAATTGATATTGATAACAAATCTATGACTCATCGGCCTGATTTGTGGGGGCACTATGGTATGAGCAGAGAAGTGGCAGTGCTTTATAATAAAAAACTTTCTAGTTATGATCCGGCAGATATAAAGCCTGGAAAAGAACTTAAAATAAAAGTAGAAGTAAAGGATACCAAGCTCTGCCCGCGCTATATGGCAGTTGCGATTGACGGTATAAAGATTGAGCCATCGCCAGAATGGATGCAGGAATTATTACTAGCAGTTGGTTTGAAGTCAATAAATAATATTGTAGATATTACTAATTATATTTTGTTTGATCTGGGCCAACCAATGCATGCTTTTGACAAAAGAAATTTGTCAGGTGATAAAATAATTGTTCGCCCTGCCGAAGATGGAGAGATATTTTCAACACTAGACGAAAAAGAACATAAATTGTCTGTAGATGATCTAGTTATTGCAGACGGAGAAAAAGCAGTTGCTTTGGCTGGTGTGATGGGAGGATTCAATAGTGAAGTAAAAGACGATACTACTACAATTATTTTTGAATCAGCTAATTTTGACGCGCTTAATACCAGGCGAACGGCTACTAGATTGGGAGTTAGAACAGATTCATCAACTAGATTTGAAAAAAGTCTTGATCCAAATAATTGTGAGTTAGCTTTGAGGCGTGCAGTCGAGCTAACGCTTGAACTGTGTCCAAATGCAAAAGTAGTAAGTGAAGTAGTAGATGTCTCTAATTTCACTTTGAATCAAGGTCCAATTGAGTTGTCGTTAGAATTTGTAAATAAAAAAATCGGAGTTAAGTTGGAAAAAAAGGAAGTGATAAAGATTTTGGAATCACTCGGTTTTGGTGTGAAAGATAAGAAGGATGTTTTATTTGTGACTGTACCAACTTGGCGAGCTACCAAAGATATTTCAATTGCCGAAGATTTGATTGAAGAGGTCGCTAGAATTTACGGTTATGGTAATATTGAAACTGTATTGCCAACATTTCCAATTACTCCGCCAGAGAGAAATGAATTGAAAACATTAGAAAAGAAAATTAAAGATGTTCTAAGTTTAGAGTTTGGTTTTAGTGAGGTCTATAACTATTCTTTTATCTCACCAAAGTGGTTAGAAATAACCGGAATGGATAAAGAAGATTTTATTGAACTGGATAATCCGATTGCCAAAGATAGACCATATTTGCGTCGCGGTCTCTGGCCAAATTTGTTGGAGAATGTAGAAAAGAATCTGCATAATTTTGACAGTGTAAAAATATTTGAAGTAGGTCAAGTATTTGATAAACTAAATCCAGGTCAACGAACAGCTGATAATAGCGACGAACTTCTTCCAAGGCAGGATTTGATGCTTGGAATAGTTTTTGCCGGTAAGGGGACTGACAAACCTTTTTATGAATTATCATCAGCTATTGCAGGTATTTTGGATCATTTTAATTGTCAGTATGAATTTAGACAAAAATCAGATCAAAAGGGTGATTTTATCCATCATGGGCGAGCATCTGAGATTGTTGTCGGAGCCGAAACAGTTGGAGGTGTGGGCGAGATTAATCCGGTATTTTTGAATAAGGTTGGAATTGGTGAAAGAGTGGCTGTATTAGAAATCAGTTTGAATAAATTGGTGGAACAGGTAACAGAAAAAAATAATTATCAAAAACTCTCAGTATATCCAGCAGTAGAGCGTGATGTAGCTTTTTTGGTGGATAAAAAGGTTTCCAATGCAGAAATTATTGATAAATTAAAAAAAGTTGATGATTTGGTGAAGGGTGTAGAGTTGTTCGATGTTTACGATGGTAAAAATATTGATGATGATAAAAAAAGCTTAGCATACCGTATTACTTATAGGTCGGATGAAAAAACTTTGGAGTCTGGCGAGGTAGATAAGGTACATGGTAGATTGGTTAAGTTGTTGGAGAAAGAGTTTAATGTTGAGATTAGATAATAAAAGTAAAAAACTGGGGATAACACTCCAGTTTTTATTTATTTGATAAAATTTATTATTTCCACCGCCAGTATAGTGCCTTTACTTTTTGTAACCAAAAAGTAACAAAAAGTTTTGGAGGTAAAAAACTCACCCCCTACCTACTAAGTAACTAATCATTTACAATACACTGGGGGTTCAAACAGTTTTACCCCCAAACCCCCAAGTTTTTTCTTTGATCTTTTTGTATTGCTGTGTGTATTTTGTATTTTGAGTAAAGATGTGTTATAATACTTTTGCCTGTTAAATTTTAAATTTACGAGCGTACCATGCTTGCGCTGGTGAAGAGGGGAAATATATGCTTGAATCAAGCACCGATCTATTATATGTAGTTTTGTCTTTCTGTATCTTGTGGCTTACAGTATTTTTGTGCTGGCTTCTTTATCAGGCTGCCAGAGTATTACGAAATGCTAATAAGATAATTGAAAATGTTACACAAAAATTGGAGCTTATTGTGGATGCAGTAGAATTTATAAAAGAAAAGGTTGATAGTCTATCTAGTAAGATGGGTGTTGTAAACGGAATGATGGCTGGTTTAGTAGAAAAGTTTGTGGTTGGAAAAATAAGTGAAAAATTGGAAGATAGAGTTGTAAAGAAAAAGAAGAAGACGACTAGGAAGAAAAAATAATTTACGAATCTTATAGGTATACAAATCACACGAATATTTGTATAAAAAAATCCCTTAATTGGGATTTTTTATTGTTTGTATAATTCGCGTAGATTGGTGCGGGGTTGACAACCTATTTTATTTATATATAGAAAAATATATACTAAATGTAGATACCAAAGCTGTGCGTGGTGTACGGTTTTTGGTTAAAATACTCCCTCGAACCACAAAGGAGGTTGTCATGGGCACGAGGTCTTTAGCAGGAAATCTTCTCTATCGAAATTTAATGCGTGAGTGGCCATTGGACACTGAAGTTTTGGACAAAATAGTCAGACGTTATGGTAGGGTGATCGGCCATAGATCTCCTCACCATGTGAAGATTCGCTACGAGAGCGGTCACAGTGCTATCGTCTCTGTTGCAGACTTGGTAATGATTTAAAGAGGAGAAGACATGGAACCAAATGGATTCGGGGGAACGGCTGTCTGTACTGCCGACTGGTTTAAAGTACTCGTACAGCCACCCCTATATTTTAGTCCTCCGACGTAACGTCGGGGGGTTTTTGTATTCAGATATTTTAACTATCGTTACAAATCAATTATTTCATATTTATTTTCAACTGTCTCCCAAAATTTACGAAACATGGCTCCTGTTAATTCTAGTGAGGCAGTATTTTTGTTTGGGTGAAAATTTACTATGTCGGCGTCATAAATTTCTTTGTCTATATAGACTTCTACATCGTGCTCAGTATTATTAATCAAGCCAAAAGGGGAGACGGAGCCTGGTTCCAGACCTAATTTTTCCTGTAGATTTTCTGGATTGGCAAAGCTGATCTTTTTTTCATTTACTAGCTCAGCAATCTTTTTTAGATCTGCTCGTTTTTTGGCAGGAAGTATTACCAGGAAGTATTTCTGTCCTTTTTTGTTTTTCAAAAATAAATTTTTACCAGCAATTCCTGGAACATTAATACAGTGTTCCTTAGTGTCCTCGCAAGTAAAGACTGCTGGATGGTCGTGCCGAATATACTCAACTCCTTTTGATTTTAAATATTCTTCTACATTTGTCATATTAGTAAATAATGTAATTATTTTTAAACTTACAGTATTTTATAGTGCTCCTAATAAAATAACAAACAGGATCCCCACTATTAATGAAAAAATTGTTTTATGGTCAGTAGTTTTACAGCATGAAGTGGGAATTAGTTCATCGCTTGTAATATAAATCATTATTCCTGCAGTTGTACTAATAATAAATCCAATAAGGTTGTCTGAGATGTATTGGTATAATTGGTTAGCTATTAAGAAGCCTGCAAGGACAGGAATTGCTGTTGAAGAAGAAACTAAAAAAGATTTCAATCTCTTTTTGGTGATCTGAAAGTAAGGTGCTGAAGTACAAATTCCTTCTGGGATATTTTGTACGGCTATTGCCAAGGCAACAACAATACTGACCTTTGCTCCTGACACAGCACCAATTGCAATTGCCATTCCTTCAGGAAAATTGTGTAAGAAGAGTCCAATTAATAGGTATAAAGCGGTTTTTTTGAGTTTTTTCTCTTTAGTGTGTTGACATAACTCGGGATGAATATGTGGGATAATCATCTCTACCCCAAACATAAGAATTGAACCAAAAATAACTCCTATTGCTGTGATCCAAACAGAAGAAATGTGAATACTTTCAGGAATCAATTCCAAAAAAGAAACTGCTAACATTACTCCTCCTGCAAAAGCGAGCATATTATACATGAATCTTTCTGAGGGTTTTTTGAGTACCCCAATAAGAGATCCTAAAACGGGTCCAAAAACAGAAATCGTTATAATTATTAATAGTGAATTATCCATATTTATTTTTTAAATAATTTTTTACTTTTCAGAAATGGAATTAGTAAACCCATTATACCAAAAAAACCCTTATTTTACAAGGGTTTTTGGGTAGTTGATAAAAATAGTGGAATGTAGTAAGATAAGCATTGATTACACTGATTAAAAAATGATTCCACTGAATATTATGGACTTTCAGCATTTACACTGCCACAGCCATTTTTCTCTGTTGGATGGTCTGACAAAGTTAAAACCACTAGTAAAAGCGTTCAAACAACGTGGTTTTAAGGCTGCAACTCTTACGGATTACGGTTCACTATATGGAGCAATAAAATTTATTCAGATTTGTGAAGCAGAGGATATCAAGCCGATTATTGGTTTTGAGGCATATATTGCACCGAGAAAGATGTCTGATCAAGATCCTCAGTTGGATAAAAATCTTTTTCATTTGGTATTGCTCGCAGAAAACTATGAAGGTTATAAGAATTTGATGAAATTGTCATCCTTTGGTCATTTGGATGGATTTTTTAATGGTAAGCCTAGACTTGATAAAGAAATTTTGAAAAAATATTCAAAAAATTTAATAGCTCTGTCTGGATGTATTCGTGGAGAAGTTCCTCAGCTATTAAAACAAAACAAAATAGAAGAGGCAAAGAAAGTTACTCTGGAATATAATGAAATTTTTGGGAGTAATAATTTTTATCTAGAACTTCAAGATCATCCAGCAATTGAGGGGCAAATAGATGTGAATACAAAAATGATTCAGCTATCAAAAGACACAGGAGTTCCAATGGTGGTTAGTCGTGACGTTCACTATTTGAATACTGACGATGCCGAGGCGCAAGATATTTTGACCTGTATTAGCAATGGCTGGAAAGTGGGTCAGACTGATAGAGAAGATTACAGGCATGTTGATAGGTCTCTCAACACTGCATCCGACATTATATCGCGCTTTCGTCACGTGCCAGATGCATTGGAAAATACAATTAAGATAAGAGATAGAATAAATATTGAAATAGAATTAGATAATTGGCATTTTGCACCAGTTGATGTGCCAAAAGGTAAAAATGTTGATGAACATTTACATGATTTGGTGTATGAAAAAGTTTTAAACTTTTATCCAGCCATAACTGATGAAATTAAGGAAAGAATTGAATACGAATTTGGAATTATTAGTAAAAAAGGTTATTCCCCATATTTTATTTGCGTGGCCGACTATGTGGATTACGCAAAAGATAATGGTATTGTAGAAACAACTAGAGGATCCGGAGCTGGGTCACTTATCTCCTATGTAATGGGAATTACTACTGTAGATCCACTTAGGTTCAAGCTTCCATTTGAGAGATTCTTGAATCCGTTCCGTCCTAGTCCTCCTGATATTGATACCGATTTTGCTGACGATAGGCGCGACGACATGATCAAGTATGTTACTGACAAATATGGCGTGGACAAAGTTGCCCAGATTATTACATTTGGTACTATGGCAGCTAGAGGTAGTGTGCGTGACGTTGGTAGGGCATTGGGCTTGTCCTACAGCTTTTGCGATCAGGTTTCCAAACTTATTCCCATGGGATCTCAGGGCTTTGCCATGACAATAAAGCGAGCTATAGATGAAGAGCCTGATTTGAAAAAATTATACACAACAAATGAAGATGTAAAAAGACTTTTAAATTTGGCCCAAAGAGTGGAGGGTTGTGCTCGTCATACTTCTATTCATGCTGCTGGTGTTGTTATTTCACCAACTCCTCTGACCGATTTTTCTCCAGTCCAACATGAGACTGGTGGAGAGCGATTGACAACTCAGTATGAAATGAAATCAGTGGAGTCTGCTGGTGTTTTGAAGTATGATTTTTTGGGAATTAGAAATCTATCTATTTTGGGGCGTTCAGTGGAGATTGTAAAAGCTACTACAGGGGATGAGATAGATATTTATGCGTTGCCACTAGATGACGATACCACCTTTGAAATGCTTGCTCGTGGAGAGACTATGGGAGTTTTTCAGTTGGGTGGTTCTGGTATGACTAAGTGGTTGAAGGAATTGAAACCAAATAGAATTGAAGACATTATGGCCATGGTAGCATTGTATCGCCCTGGTCCGATGGAATCTATTCCCGAGTATATTAAGAGAAAACACAACCCAGAATTTGTTAATTATCTGGATCCGCGACTTGAGAAAATTTTAGATGCTTCGTATGGTTTGCTAGTTTATCAGGACGACGTCATGTTGACAGCTATTGAGTTGGCTGGCTATGATTGGATGGAAGCTGACAAATTTAGAAAGGCTATGGGAAAGAAGATTCCAGAGGAAATGGCCAAGCAAAAAATTAAGTTTTATGATGGTTGTAAAAATTACGGAAAGGTTCCAAAAGATATTGTAGATCAGCTCTGGCATGCAATCGAGCCATTTGCTGCATATGGTTTTAATAAGGCTCATGCAGCTTCATACGGTGCTGTAGCTTATCAGACAGCCTATATGAAGGCTCACTATCCTGTGCAGTATATGACAGCAGTTCTTCAGGCTGAATTTGGTGATTCTGATAAGGTGGCAGAGATTTTTCACGAATGTAACAAACTGGATATAAAAGTTTTACCACCTGACATAAACGAGAGTTTTCGTAATTTTGCCATGGTCTCCAAGCCTGGTGAACCAGGATTAATTAGATTTGGTTTGAATGCAATTAAAAATGTAGGAAAAAATATCTGTGATGTCGTATATGCTGAGCGAAAAAAGAATGGAAGTTATAAAACTTTGGAAGATTTGCTAGAGCGTGTTCAAGACAAGGATTTGAATAAAAGATCTTTGGATAGTTTGATAAAATCAGGTGCAATGGATTGTTTTGAGATAGATAGGGGATTGTTATTTTCAAATAGTGAAAATATATTATTTTTTAGTAAACAACTAAAAGAAAAGAGCCTGACTAATCAAGATTCCTTGTTTGCTGGAACAGGAATTGATTTGGATAGCAAAGTTACATTGAAGGGTGCTGAAGAAGTCACAATGGATGATAAATTGGTTTGGGAAAAAGAACTATTAGGTGTATATGTGTCTTCTCATCCTTTCAAATACTATAATGATAGATTTAATAATGTTTTTGTACCTCTAAATACATTAGAAGAGATTGAGCGAGATAAGTGGGTAGTGGTCGGCGGGGTAATAGATAGTACTCAGAAAAAAATAACAAAAAAAGGCAAGGTAATGATGTTTGTCGCTATCCAAGATATTACCGGTAAAATGGAGCTTTTGGTATTTCCAAAAACTTATGAAACCACTAAAGATATTTGGGTGGCGGGTGAAGTAGTTTGTGTGGTAGGGAAGACCCCAAAAGAAGACGGAGATGATAAGATTTTTGTTGAAAAGGTTTTTACTTTGACAAAAGAAAATGCAGATCAGGTCTGTAGTCAGTTTTCTTATGGAAAGACTGCTACCGAAGACACTACCCAGACAGAAGAAAAAAGTATTGTAATAAATTTGACTAAGAAAGAACTACAAGAAAAGACAGAAGATTTAAAAAAAATCCTGAATAAATTTGAAGGTGATTATAAAGTTTTTGTTCAGGTAGAAGGAAAGACAATAAAAACTCAGGCTATGGTTGATTGGAATGACGATATTTTGGTAGAAATTGAAGATTTGGTGGGTGTAGATAGGGTAGATGTGCTTGAATAGGTTTTATCCACAGCCCCCCCCTATAAAAAACGTCTTTACAGAGCGTTTTTTTATTTCTAAATATGTGCTATAATATAGTCATAAAAATTATAAATATATATCTATGAGAAAAGAGAAAATTAAAGTTGTTTTTCTAGTTTGTTTTATTAGTATAATGCTTGGTTTTTGGGTCACATTTTTGACACCAGAAAAGAGTCCTGCCTTGGCAGGGGCGTATGATAGTGGTTTGATTGCTTATTGGAATTTTGACTTAAATGCAAATGATTCAGCGGGTGTATTGCATGGAGCACCTTCTGTTGGAGCATCCCATGGATTAGAGAGTGGTATAATAAATGGTGCGTATACTTTTAGAGTGGATGAGGCTGATGTGATAGATATTATTGATCCTAGTAGTTTTCCTACTATAGGTTTGGGTCAATATTCTTTTTCAGCTTGGATTAAGACAGTTGGTAGTCCGACTGAAACATACCAAACAATTTTTAGTATTGATAGTGCTAATCCGGCTTTTTATCTTAGTGGTGGAGGCACAGTACTGAGTGTATATGATGGTGGCAATGAAGATTCTAATACTGGACTAAGTTTAAATGATAATGCTTGGCATCATGTTGTAATTTCAAGAACAAGTACAGCAAGCCAAGGTACCGCCTTTTATATGGATGGTGCTGCAGTTGGCACTGATACTCATAATGACTCTCTTGTTCACCCTACTGCTATTCGTATAGGTCGTTCACAGACTGAGTCCGAAAATTTTATAGGTGTGATAGATGAGGTGGGCTTTTGGGATAGAGCATTATCTGCTGCTGAAGTCAGTGAGTTGTATAATAGTGGCTCTGGTTCTGCTTATGCTCCTAATTCTCTTCCTGATGTTTCAGAAAATATATATCCAGTACAGACATCCGCAACAGCTGTTTTCGTAACAACTACAGTATTGGATCCAGATTTTAGTGATACAATCAGTCTGTCTTTGGAGTATTCATTAGATAACAGTACTTGGTTTACTGCCTCTACCACTGCAAACGCTACCTCCACTAGCTACGGTGGTATTACTACTTCCACGGGTTCTATTGATGGTATTTCTATGAGTAGTCCTGATCCAGAAGTAAGTTTTGAGTGGGTTGTGGGAACTGATTTACCTAATACAGATGATAGTACAGTATATTTTAGAATTACAGCTAACGATGGTACTGGCGATGGTGTGCCTACTGTTTCTAGTGCTTTTGCAGTAGATACAGCCGATCCTACCAGACCAGGAGATTTGGTTCAAAATATTAATACTGATACTACAGTCAAACTCACTTTGCCTACGACCACTTCTACAGATACCAATTTTACAGAATATAAAATATACTATGATATCAATTCTTCTGTAGATGAGGCTAACCTTGCTCTTACTTCTTCTACGGACTCTAATCTGGGAGACAGCAACTTTAATGCTCTGACAAGTAGTACCATTTCTGGGCTTACTGCTAATACCACTTACTATTTCAATCTCTGGGCTTATGATTCCTGGGGTTTTAGCACTTCGTCAGCCAGTGAGATTAGTACCACTACTTTTGCTTCGGTACCAAATACACCAGCTGTAACGTCAACCCTCAATAGTACAATAGATATTACTTTGGGTGCAGACAATGGCGCTACTACTTATCTAGTTCATGATTCACCAGCGGATAAATATTTAATAGCTGATGGTACTTGGAGTAGTTCTAGTAGTTCTGCTTGGCTTACCTATGCAGCCTTGGGTGGTGGGTCTGCTACCACAACTACCGGTTTACCACCAAATTCAGATCATGTTATTGAAGTCAAAGCCAAAAATAGTGCTGGAGTAGAAACAGCATATAGCTCATCTGTAAGTATATACACTCTAGCAATCGTTCCAGAAGCTCCATTTGTGGTTACTTCAACTTCGGCAACAACATTAGATATTACTTTGGGTGCAGACAATGGCGCTACTACTTATCTAGTTCATGATTCAGTAGAGGATAAATATTTAATAGCTGATGGCACTTGGAACAGCTCTAGTAGTTCTGCTTGGCTTACCTATGTAGCTTTGGGAAATGGCTCAGCTACCAGTACCACTGGACTCTCTGCAAATACAAATCATACTATTGAAGTAATGGGTAGAAACGGCGATGGTACAGAAACAGAATATGGCGTATTTGTAAGTTCGCATACTTTGGCTAACGCAGCTGGCACACCAACCATTGGAACACCAACAGCAGCAACTTTACCAATCACAATAGTTGTAAATTCAAATCCAGCTGCTACGCTCTATGCTGTGTATAATTCTACTGATGGTAATTACCTTGATACAGTCGGAGCATCAACTAGTACTGCGGTCTACAGCACTACATCTACTTTATTATCTAGTTTCGCTGCTACTGGGCTTACAGCTAATACATCTTACACATTCACCGTAGTTGCGAAAAATGGTGATGCTATACTAGCTGCTACCTCTACTGCAAGTACTGCCACATATACAGGAGCAAGCGTACCTTCTTCTGTCACTGCTACAGTAGATAGTACTACTCAAATAACCTTGACATATTCAGGAGATGCAACTGAATATTATGCAGAAAATACAACAGCCAGTACCAATTCTGATTGGGATAGTGGAACAACATTTATTTCAACAGGCTTGACTTGTGCTACTAGTTATTCCTTTAGAGTAAAAGGTAAAAATGGTGATGATGTAGATACTGCTTATGCTAGTTCTGTTAGTGCGACAACTAGTGATTGCCCGGTTACCTCTAGTGGTGGTGCACCAATATCAGTCTCTCCGCCTAGTTTGCCTTCTGTCTCTGTACCATCTATAGCATCAACAATAAAGACAGTAAAAATTTCAACTGGCGGGTCCATTCCAGTCTCTGTTGGTACGGCTAGTCACACTGTAACTGTACATTCTGCTAGTAGTAATTCAGCCAGGGTGACTATAGAATCAGATCCGATTACTGTTACACTAAAAAGAAATGAATATAAAGACTTGGACACCAATACAGACACTATAGATGATCTACGAGTTACCTATATCGGTTTAATTGCGGGTGAACCACAATTTTCTTTTGCCAATTTGACAGATGAAAATGAATTGAAAAAACCAGTCACTATAAATTATGGTGCGTATGATAGTAATTCTCGTACAGTAATACTATCCTTCAATGTGTCTGATGCAGAACAAATGGCTGTGTCCAATTATTCGGATTTTCGTGATACTAGTTTTGTTCCATTTACCAATCAGTTGACTTGGACCTTACCATCAGAAATAGGGGAGAGTTCAATTTTTGTAAGATTTAGAAGTAAACAAGGTGGTACAGCAGAGGCTAGTGATACAATATACTTGGCTTCATTTGCTGGAAAGACTCCCGAGGTATCGAAGATAGGAGAAGGTCTAAGCTCAGACACTTGTGTCCTTGCCGAAGAGTTTGCTTACAAGCATGATAATTCTAATTCTGTATACTATATTACTCCAAATTGTACTAAGCGTGCCTTTATAAGATCAGATATATTCTTTACCTACTTTGACTCTTGGGATGGTGTAAAGGCTACTACTGAGATTAAATTAGACAGTATTTCAAATGACTCACTTGGTTTTATGCCTTATGGACCAAAGTATGATCCAAAATATGGTGCTCTTGTTAAGATGGTAACCGATCCAAAAGTATACCTACTTCTAGGAACAGAGAAATACTGGATTACTTCGGAAGCAGTATTTGAGACGCTCAACTATGCATGGAATTGGATAGAGGATGTTGCTGTTGGTTTACTAGATAAATATACTGTAGGAAGCGAGATCACCGATGTAACAAAACATCCAAATCATACATTAATCAAATACGCAGATAGTCCAAAAGTCTACAAGCTAGAAGAAGGAAAGAAGAGGTATATACCAGATGAAGCTACTTTCAATAGTCTAAAATATCGTTGGGATAGAATAGTTACTGTTGATGTTGGTGAAGTATATGAAAACGGTCTTGATTTGGGAGATTCTTCTGACGCAGAAGATGTTGTAGATAATTCTTATGTATTTGAAAGTTTTCTAACACTGGGAAGCTCCGGTGAGGAAGTGAAACAGCTTCAACTAAAACTAAAAGAACTAGGGTTTTTTCCAGCTGAAACAGAAATTAATAGTTACTTTGGACCGATCACAGAACAAGCAGTAAAAGACTTACAAACTTCCAACAATCTAGAATCGTTTGGTTACGTAGGTCCAGGGACCAGAGTTATTTTGAATGGGTAACTAATAAAAAAGTTTTACACATAATATCCTCATATTTTTGAGGATATTTTTGTTTTATGGTATAATGCTAAATACCTAAATTAGGGGGATTTTTTGTTATGAAAGTAAATAAAAATAAAAAAAATATACTTTGGTTCAAGGAAATTGACATAAAGGATGTGCCTTTGGTTGGGGGTAAAAATGCCTCACTAGGGGAGATGTATTCCAAATTAACCAAAAAGGGTATAGATGTTCCAAATGGCTTTGCTGTTACTTCCAAGGCTTATTGGGATTTTTTGCGGGCTACCAAATTGGAACAAAAAATAAAAAAGGAAGTCAAAGGTTTAGATGTGCACGATGTCAGGGAGCTGGCAAAGACTGGGAAAAAAGTTCGTAATTTAATTTTGAATGCTAGTTTTCCAAAGTCTTTGGAAAAAGAAATAGTTATTGCTTATAAAGAATTAGCCAAGCAATGTAAGACTAAAAAATTATCTGTTGCGGTAAGATCTTCTGCTACTGCCGAAGATTTACCAGATGCCAGTTTTGCTGGCCAGCAAGAGACCTATTTGAATGTTGTGGGTGAGAAAGATTTGTTGCTAGCTGTGAAAAAATGTGTAGCATCTTTATTTACCGACCGTGCTCTTTCTTATCGCGAAGCCAAGGGTTTTGAACATATGGATGTGGCTCTATCTGTTACAGTGCAACAAATGGTAAGATCAGACCTAGGTGCTAGTGGAGTTTTGTTTACACTAGATACAGAGTCAGGCTTTCCTGGTGTTGTGCTTATTAATTCAGCCTATGGCTTGGGAGAGTATGTGGTAAAGGGGCAAGTGACACCAGACCAATACTATGTGTTCAAAGAAGGTGTCAAACAGGGCAAAAAGGCCATTATCAGTCATATCCTTGGTTCCAAAGAAGTAAAGCTCGCATATGGCAAGACAAGAGGTACAAAGCAATTAAAAGTTTCGAAGGCTCAGCAAAATAAATTTGCAATAACAGACAATGATGTTTTGCAATTGACAAAGTGGGGGATGCAAATTGAAGAGCACTATAATAAACCTCAAGATATAGAATGGGCAAAAGACGGTAAGACTGGCAAACTATATATTGTCCAGGCCAGACCAGAAACGGTCAAGGCACGCTCTAGTCACTCAGTAATTGAAAATTATAAATTAAACAAAAAAGGCAAGGTTTTGGTTACCGGTACCGCAGTTGGACAAAGGATCGGTGCTGGCAAGGTGCGAGTAATAGAAAAACCAGCCGACATGAGGAGTTTTAAAAAAGGTGAAATTTTGGTTACACGTATTACAGACCCAGATTGGGAGCCTATTATGCGTATTGCTAGCGCTATTATTACAGAACAGGGTGGTAAGACCTCGCATGCGGCAATTGTTTCGCGTGAGTTGGGTGTTCCTTGTTTGGTTGGTACAAAAAATGCTAGAAAAATATTGAAAACCGGCAAAAAAATAACAGTTAGTTGTGCTGAGGGTGATGAAGGTGTTGTGTATAATGGAATTTTACCATTTGAAGTGAAAAAGACCGAAATAAAAAATATTGCAAAAACAAAGACTAAGATAATGATGAATGTGGGTGATCCGGACAATGCTTTTGCTTTGTCATTTTTACCAAATGACGGAGTTGGTTTAGCAAGAGAAGAATTTATTTTTTCTAATTTTATACGTATTCATCCTTTGGCTCTAATAAATTACAATAAATTAAAAGACAAAAAAGCCAAGAAAAAAATTGCTGAAATGACTAAAGGATACAGACGCAAATCAGACTTTTGCGTAGACAAGCTAGCCGAGGGTATTGCTAGGATTGCAGTGGCTTCTTACAAAAATGATGTGGTTTTGAGACTGTCCGACTTCAAGACTAATGAATATGCAACTCTGATTGGTGGAAGCGAGTTTGAGCCAAAGGAAGAAAATCCAATGCTTGGCTGGCGTGGAGCTAGTCGGTATTATTCAAAGGAATATAAACAAGCTTTCAAATTAGAGTGTGAGGCAATAAAAAAAGTCCGAAACGAATGGGGTCTTACCAATGTGATTGTGATGGTTCCATTTTGTCGTACTCCAGAAGAGGGTGAGCTGGTCTTGAAGACTATGGCAGAGTTTGGCTTGAAGCGCGGAGAAAATGGTCTGCAAGTATATGTAATGTGCGAGATTCCTTCCAATGTTATTTTGGCAGAAGACTTTGCAAAAATCTTTGATGGATTCAGTATTGGATCCAATGATTTGACCCAGCTAACTTTGGGGGTTGACCGAGATTCTAGTCTGGTTAGTCATGTTTATGATGAAAAAAATAAAGCTGTCACTACGCTTATTCGCGATGTAATAAGAATAGCTCATAAAAATAAACGAAAAGTTGGTATTTGTGGACAAGCACCATCAGACTACCCAGAATTTGCCGAGTTTCTAGTCCGTGAAGGAATAGATAGTATTTCGCTAAATCCTGATACTGTGGTTTCAACACGTCAGCGAATAGCTTATGCTGAAAAGACTCTTGGAAAAAAAGGAAAAAAGACCAGTCCAAAGTTTTTGAGTTTGGTTGTCGCTATTGGGGTCTTAGCTTTTGGAATTATTAGTCTGGGTGCAGGATGTACTAATCAAGTAATAAAAAATACTGCGCCAAAAATAAATAATGAAGAATTATCACCAGCAGAGATTAGAGAAAAGGTGATGAGCGCAAAGGATAAAGAATTTGATAATAAACTAATAGATATAAAAGAGAGTTCTTTTGCTGACTTTTCCATAGGACATCCAGCTGGTTGGGTGTTAGAGCACTGGAACGGAGGGCTATCTTTCAAAGACGAGGAAACAGGGGAGTATGTTAGTGTTTTCAAACAGCTAGTAGGACATCCTGTCGGTGCTGGGGTAAAGCAACCGACTCTGGTTGGTGGTTTAGAAGCTACTCGTTTTTCTGAAAATTACAAAGGAACTCCCGATGGAGAGTATCAAGTAGTCGAAATAGATATGGACGATTTTGTTTTGGAAATAAATGGTAAAACTGATAAATTTGAAGAAATTTTGAAGTCATTCGAATTTATTGGCAGTGATTTACCAGATCGTGCTTTTACTCATTGGGATGTAAAGGAAAAACGTTTGTGTGTGCAGATGATTACCTATGCTAGACAAAACAAAAATAGCGAATGCGAACTGTTTCCCACACCTTGTGATGTGCCGGATAGTTGGGTGGTTTGTGATTAGAATCAGTTAACATATAACATATAACAAGTATAAATTAAAATAAAAAACCATCTTGACTCAGTCAAGATGGTTTTTTATTTTATAGATATTTGCTGTTAGGTTATGTTTAATCTCCAGTTACTGTAACATATTGGTCTCCAGCATTAGTTATGGATGTCCCGTCAGTGAATTTTATTTGTGAAGAGTAGGCCATTATGCCAGAGCTTCTTGAGGGTGTATATCCTAGCATTATATAAGCTGGGGCAGTGTATGAACAGATTTCTGTGTTACAAGTTGTCGCCAGACCAACTTCTGTGTAAATTTTATGACTTAATATTGTTTTTTCTTTGGAATCAACGACGGATCTAATTAAGCAGTTAGTGCTGGCAGTTACACTTGGTTGGTCAGGAGAGAAGCTGATGGATAGAGTAGGTTCTTCCGTAGGTAGTAGGCTCACAAAGTAACTAATAGTATTACTTAGTAAAGTCGTACTATCTGTGAAGGTTACTTTTGCTTGGAAGAATGTTGGAACTCCAGCGTAAGAAACATTGCTTTTTGTATAGGTACAAGTTGGACTATTAGGGCATGTTGTGTAATTGCTACCGCCAAGTGGTGATATTATTTCTAACTTATGAATAGTCTTATTTTCAGGATTAACATTTGCTGTAATATTTACCGTATCTCCAACTATTGGCGATACAACATCTTTACTTATTTCAATAGTTGGTTCTGGAGGGTTCGCAATAAAATAACTAAGGGTATCACTCATTATTATGGTGTTATCAGAAAAGGTAGCTCTTGCCCTGCGCTCTAGTGTTATTCCTGCAAAAGTATGGTTTTGATTGTAAGAACAGGTTGTTATACCGTAACAAGTTTCTAGTGCTTCGTTTGAAATATTCAATATTTCCAATTTAGTAATAGTTTTGTCACCTTGATCAACTATTGCTGTTAAAACTGCAACATCTCCAAGAACAACAGGGTTTTTATCTTTGGTTAATACTATTGTAGGTTCTTGGGCAGTAGTTACAGTAACTGTTTTTAATCCCGAATTAATAATAGTATTGTCGGAAAAAGTAGCTGTAGCTCTAAAGGGGTGAGTGCCAACTGTCCAAGGTTTAAGACTAGCATCATAATAACAAGTAGTTGCATTATTACAGGTTCTGTAAACAGTATTGTTATTATTAGTAATTTGAATTTTTGTTATGGTTTTTCCATTTGTATCAACCGTAGCTGTCATATCAAATCCTTCATCTTCAGATACAGAATTTTTATTAGAATTGAAGTTCATAGTAGGCTCAGCAGGAACCTCTGGGATTTCTGGGGTGCTAACTGTAATTGTTTGCGTTTTAGTAGTCAAGGTGCTTCCATCTGTAAAAAAAGCTTTGGCAAAGATGGGAATTGTTTGACCGGCATTGGATATTAGTGAGGCACTTACTGTACAGCTTTCAAAAAAGCAGGCATTTTTTAGTACAAATCCATTAAATGAAATAGTGTGGTAATCCAAAACTTTGGATCCAGCGTAAACAGTAGCTGTCATGGAAACACTTTCATCTGGATTAAATGTTTTTTTGTTTAAGTTTAGATTCAAGGTAGGTTCTTCTATTTGTTCCGGGATATTTACTTGTATACTAGAATAACCACTCCAAGCATGGTTCCCAGAGCTATCATAGGCATAGGCTCCATAGACCAAGGTTTTGTTTTCTGTTATATTTGCAAAAGGGCCTATATTGGTAGAACAAGTTGTCGTGTTGTTGCATGTTCTAGCTATTTTGCCATCTACTAGGACGACTATTTGGCTAACTTTTTTATTGTCACTAGCTTGGGCTGAGATAGTAGTCTCTTCGTTATTTAGCATGCTGGCTTTGCCTGCTTTTGCTGTGACAACTGGAGATTCGGTATCTTGCTCTGCTATTGGTTCATCATCTGCTGGTTCTGGTTGAGGGTCACTGCCATCAGGAGTTGCCATAGATTTGATTGCTATTGTCTGCAAACCAGTTGCAATGTAAGTACCATCAGTGAAATAGGCAATAGCATGGTAGGGGAGAGATAGTCCAGCATATTGTGGATAAGGACCACCATTGGTATAGTTACAGGTCTTTTCAGCGCATTCCTTTACTGTTACTAGTCCTACATTTACTTTGGTTTTTTCTAGAGTCTTGGAGCCAGGATTTACATTGACAGAAAAACTAATTGTTTTATTTGCCTCAGCTTCGGTGTGCGAGGGACTGATGCTAATAGCTGGTGGTATATAGACTTCTGCCGGAGCGGTTTTTTTTATTACAAAAAAACTTCTATTAATATAAGAAATCAAGCCATTTGTTCCAATTGCTCTGCCAGTGACACTATGTTTTCCTAGATTCAAATTTTTTGGAATTACAAAGCTTAGAGAGCAAACCGTAGTATCAGAACAGATTTTTTTTGATTCATTATCAATTTTGATATCCAAATAATCAATTTCTTGTGTATTGGTAATTGCCAGTGAGGCTACTAGTAAGTCTCCCTCTGACAAGTAATTATTACTAGTATAAAAATATTTTATCTGGGGTGCATTGGCTGGCTCACTAGCCTCATCTTCTTCGGGTTGTGTATCTTCTCCATTTCCTTTTTTTTCAGTTACAGAAAAGGTACCAGATTTTTTGTAAGAAGTACCATCTGAATAGGTGAATTCAGTCTCATATTTGTGTCCACCAATATCGTCATCAGAAAACGGCCCACTAGTAAAATTACATTCAGTCTCTCCTTCACAAGTTCCTTCTAATGTTCCGTCTACATAAAATTTGACACTAGTTACTTCTTTGGTATCATCAGCTTTTACATCCACACCAAATATATCACCCGGTTTAGCCTCGTCAGTAGTGGTTAGTATTTCCACTTTTGGTTCCTGGGCACCACGGATCAATTTTAACGGACCAGATTGATTTGTGGTATACAAAAATATTAGGAGTGTGGATACAGCAAGAAGAATGGCTATTCCCAACCCTATTAAGACTTTTGCCCAAACAGGCCATTGTTTTTTTGTTAGCGAAATTTGTTCTGGTAACATAAAATATGGGTTAATTATTATTTATAATACATTAATAGTATAGCATAAATAGCATATGACATGAAGAATATAACAAAAAGCACCCATTAGTGGGTGTTTTTTGTATGCGGAGAGAGATAGAGAGTATTAGAACTGGAATAAATATTTAAATTATTAATATTATACCGACAGATTATTTGGTAAATGGTCTATACCACCAAATTCTTTAATAGAAATAGATTTAATTTTATTTTTGATTTCTGGTTTAACATGAGTAATTGTCATTTCGTTTATTCCACCAATGCTTTCACAGTCATCTTCAATCAAAATATCAGGGATGTTTTTTTCGGCAACTTCTTTATATTCCTCATCTTTTTTTCTAAAGAGTAGTTGACCTTCTGGGAAGTTAAATTTTTTGAGAACATTTTGTATTTGCTTAACTTCTTCTATTTTTTTACGAGAAGTTAAATACAAAATTTCTACGCCGTTTTGTTTCCAATTTTGCAATTTTTTAACTGCATCACCGACTGGAATGTATGACTTATAATCATGTATTGATTTTTCTGCATTTTGAATTTGTTTAACAATTTCTTCCCTGCTGTGACCGATAGCTGTTTTGTGCATGATTATTGTACCTTCTGTAAAAATTAATATTTTCATAATATTTTATATTTCAAAAAATCTGGTAGTTATGTAAAGCGTATTAGGATTGGGAAATAATATTACACCTCTGTCGTTTTTTGATCCTCAGCCCATTTTAACATACTGGCTTGCATGAATTTTTTATTTGTTATTCTTACTTGAATTCTATAACCAATATACATAAATATTGCACCTATTATGACATTTATCAATAATGATACAAACTCTAATTCCAATAAGCTAAATAAGGCTAGAAAGCCAAAACACCCTCCAACAAAACGAAAAGCTCTCGATATCCAATGACTTTTTTCTGGATTATCTAATTCTTCTAATGCTACTAACTGTTCATTTGACATTTCCTTTGGTTCAAGACCTATACTTTTAAGTCTTTCTAGTGTATCTTTGTTTAATTCTGGGCGTTCTTGAGACTGACTTTTCTGAATTCCAAGAATCTGTTCGTAGGCTTTGTCGACTGCTTCGCTTCTTTTTGTATATTTTTTTAAGCCATAATCAGAACCTAAACCATCCTGTGGATTTTCCATGACTAAGACTAGTCCAGCTAAATGTTTTACATCCTTAGTTTCTTGTTCGTCTTCCTCAAATATAGTATTGATTATGCTTTCTATCCTTTCATTTTCTAATCGTAAATTTTGATAATACAATTTAGTTGTTTCCTTTAAAATATCTTGTTCACTTGCTTT
>Ga0208904_1000515_pt1 | contig 31950 bp, 25 predicted proteins | sample AntAceMetag02UKB_FD_184774 | JGI IMG/M metagenome (GOLD analysis project Ga0208904, IMG submission 184774) | Saline lake microbial communities from Ace Lake, Antarctica - Antarctic Ace Lake Metagenome 02UKB (SPAdes) (version 2) | ecosystem: Environmental > Aquatic > Non-marine Saline and...
GCCGTCGTATAGAGTAATGCACGATTGGATTCAACAGTTGTTCTCATATCGATTAGCATGCTTTTTACAACCGGGATCTCAATGATCGCTTTCCCGAATTGCTGACGGGCTTTTGCATATGACAGGGCTTCTTCATAAGCTGCCTGTGAGATACCCATAGCCTGAGCGGAAACACCCAATCTGGCTCCGTTCATCAGATCCATGACATATTTGATCAAGCCCATTTTACGTTGGCCGATGAGCTCACAAGGTGTGTCATTGAACTGAAGTTCGCACGTGGGTGATCCGTGGATCCCCAGTTTATTCTCAATTCTTCGAACAACGACCGTGTCATCGCCATAGCAAACAAATAAGCTTAAACCGCGACCATCTATTGTACCGGCTTCGGATCGTGCCAAGACCAGAAGAATATCACCACTACCGTTTGTAATAAATCGTTTTACTCCGTTCAATTTCCAGTTGCCATCTTCATCCTGAAACGCTTTCAGGTTTACTGCCTGCAGGTCCGATCCGGCATCGGGTTCGGTAAGCACCATAGCTCCTGTTGTGCTTCCATTGGCGAACTGAGGTAAGAACTCGTCCTTTTGTTCCTGAGTGGCAAACTTATTGATGGTTTCTGCAATATCCTGCAAACCGTAAAGATTCATGAGAGAAGCATCCGCGCGTGATACCATCTCTATAGACATGGTATATACGGTCATGGGCATATTAAGTCCACCGTATTTTCGGGGTAAAGTAAAACCCATTAGATCAGCTTGTGACAAACGCTTCATAGCTTCCTGGGTCCCCTGAGCATAAGTAACGACACCATTTTCAAAATGGGCGCCCTCTTCATCGACCTCCGCCGCTAAAGGAGCGATCATATTTCCGGATATATCTCCGACGATCTCGAGTACTTTTTTATAATTTTCTTTTGCTTCCTGATAATCCTTAGGCGCGTAATCAAATTTATCCGCATCAGAATAATCGTTTTCAACAAGGTCACTTATATATTCCAGATCTATGTTCTCCAAATGAAAAACAAGATCTTTATTGTCTGTAAAAAAATTCGGCATATTCTCCCCTACTTCAATTTGTTTTTATAGGCTTCGATCAGGGCGGGAATGATTTTCATTGCATCACCGATTATTTTATAATGACACACCCCAAAAATTGGAGCATCGGGATCGGTGTTGATAGCAATGATCTTATTGGATTCATCCATGCCTGCTCTGTGCTGAATAGCACCGGAGATCCCCGCGGCAATATAAAGCTTCGGACGAACGGTCAAGCCGGTTTGCCCCACTTGCCGTTCATGCTCAATAAAACCGGCATCTACGGCGGCTCGGCTACCGGCGACTTTGCCACCGATCAGATCAGCCAATTCCTGAAGCAATTTAAAATTCTCTTTAGATCCCATACCATATCCGCCCGCAACAATGATGGGCGAACATTTAAGGTCCACTTTGCATTTCTCCTGATATCGCTCGATTATCTGAATGAGCTTATCAAGCTCTTCAGCCTGATAAGGTACTTTTGTAATTTTTCCCTCAACCGGTTTGTCCAAAGGAGACATTTCCATGACCCCTTCACGTACGGTAGCCATCTGAACGGGATTATTGGGTGTAATAATGGTGGCGACAATATTGCCGCCAAATGCCGGACGTATTTGTAACAAAAGTTTCGGGTATTCTTTTTTCATATACGTCACATCGGAAATTTGAAGATCAGTACAATCTGCAGTTAATCCGCTTAATGTATTGGATGCAACGCGCGGCGCAATATCCCGACCCACAAACGTCGCCCCAAAAAGGACAATGCGTGGCTGATGTTTTTTTACCAATTCACTTAATATCCTGCTGTAGGGCATCGTTTTATAGTCTTTCAGGTCGACATGTTCAACCACAATAGCCTCTTTAGCTCCATAATCAAATGTTTGCTTGGCCATGGCTTCCAGATTATCACCAATAATGACAGCTTTTAAGATTCCATCTAGTTTATCCGCCAGTTTTCTTCCTTTGGACAGAAGTTCCAAGCTGACGTCAGCTATGTTGTTGTGCTTTTTCTCAATATAGACCCAAACTTCATGAGATGATTTTTTCATAATTATTTTATCCAAAAATATGGTCGTTCATTAGTTTATCGATTAATTTTCCCAATCCTTCTTTCGTCGGCTCAATGATTTCATGATCACCGGCAGAAAGAATAACTGACTCAATGTTGTGAACTTTTGTCGGTGAACCGTTAAGTCCGCATCTTTCTATATCCACATCCAGATCTTCTGTTGTTAGTTGCGGCGGAATATAATTTTTATATGCCATAACACGTTTTGCGCTAAAAGGACGTGGAACGGAAGCTTCCTTTACAACGGTTAAAAGAACAGGTAATGTTGATAGCAATATTTCATGACCACCATCAATTAACCTTTGAACACGGATATGTCCATCATTCAATTCGAGTATTTTTTCCGTATAGGTTATTTGGGGTAATCCAAGTTTTTCAGCTGTTTGCGGTCCAACTTGAGCTGTATCGCCGTCAATAGCTTGTCTTCCGGCAAAAATAATATCAAAGTTACCTATCTTCTCAATAACTTTATTCAATACATAAGATGTAGCAAGCGTATCAGCACCGGCAAATTTGCGGTCTGTAACCAAAACAACATCATCGGCGCCCATATAAAGACATTCTTTTAAAAGCTCTGCAGCTTTTGGCGGACCCATTGTAACAGCAGTTACTTTACCGCCATATTGATCTCTCACCTGTAATGCAAGTTCTAAGGCAACTTTATCTTCCGGATTGAAAATAGTCGGTAATTTTGCTCTGTTTACCGTTCCATCCGGCTTCATTACTTCACCAAAAATATTTGCAGTATCAGGTACTTGTTTAACTAAAACAATAGAATTGTAAGTCATATTTTCCCTTCTGTGTGTATTTTTATTTTATAACTGTGCCTTATAAAATAACCCCGCTCAATTTATTATAACGGGGTTATTTATACAAGATTTAATTCTATTTAGAAATTTGGGTAATACATTTTAATCATATGGCCTTCTGCCTTGTGATTGCTTTTCGGAATAGGCATCCTTCTACGCTAAAGCTTCGCAGGACAGGTGTCTATTCCCTACACCCAGCACTTATCACGCCTCCAGACAAATTATTTACCAAGTATCGTCTTCTGGCTTCCGGCTTTCGGCTTCTTCCTCACGTTCCGATGACATAGCCCATTTCATAAAAGTCCGGGCCCATATGGGGAAGGAGAGAAAAATTGCTGTAGTTTATATCTATCTGAATATCCCAATTCAACTCTTCAGCGGTTTTTTCAAGTACATCCTTCATATGCAAACACTCTTTGATATGCTCATTTACATATGCCATGGTGACGGTAAGTGTTTGACTGTTCCGTGCTGCCATTTGTTCTTTTATCGCATCAATAAAACGGGCATTTGCCTGTTTAAAATTGCGGACTTTGCCGGTAGACTTCAACACCCCGGACTGAGGAGTTGATGATAGCAAGGGATACAAACCCAAGGCTGTTGCCATGGCTGCTTTAGCAAAATTGGTTCGTCCGCTACGATGCAAATAAAAAAGATCATAAAGGACACCCACAACAAAAGCATTGGCACGGTTTTTTTCCAGAAGTGCATAACATTCATCGCGAGTAAGTTTTTTCTTCTTCATCTCCCGAAGCAAGGCGAGTCCCTGCGCACCGACACCGGAAGCAAGTATCTCCGTATCAAAGGCTTTTACATCGTATTCGGGATGTTCTTCCAATACTTTTCTCAACGAATTACCGGTGGCCTTAGTATTGTTTATTGATTGGGTAATAAGCAATATCTCTTCACCCTTATATTTTTCAAATGTATCAATAAATTGCTTTTCGGTGATCCCGGAAGTTCCCGATCTGTTCTTCTTTTCACGTAATAATTCGATGAATTTATCTTTCGCTTCCCTGATATTGGGCATGTCCCAATTTTGCTCATATTTTTCCCCGTTCAAAGTAAGTGGATAGTCTATGATACCAAGGTTCAACTCTTTAATACGTTTGTTTTCTATTTGACATGTGGTGTCAATGATTACTTTCATGATATTTCCTCCTGTGTATTATCTAATTATAAGAACTATTATTTTTTAAGCCAATCAATTTATTATAAATTATACCGACTTTTGACAGATTAGCATCAACATTTATATTGTTAATCTTGCTATTATACTTTATTTTTCACCAACCAAAAACAGACTGTCAGAACCCATTGGGAGTTATATATGAAAAGATCATTCCTCTTTAGTATCATGTTAATGTTTCTCTTTGGCTGCGGATCAAATTCTGTAACTCAATTGGATATTATTCTCGTGCAATTTGTATTCAGCGGTGACTCAATAAGTATTGCCGTTCAGGATATGTTATATGCGGAAGATTACAGCTCATTATCATTTAACGATCATCCGCATGTGAATACAAAATTTTCAGCGGAAAAAAATGAATTGGTCCTCTATGCCGACAAAGATTTTTCAGGTTATACACGTCTTTCTTTTCGCTTCAACAACAAGCGCTATGATCTTCCCGTAAAAGTGGTTGAACGTAAATATATTACATTCTCTTATGCCCCTGATTTGGATGTAAAACAAGTCTCAGTCTTTGGTAATTTCAATTTCTGGCTGCGCAATCAATTGATGATGAAAAAGAATGACGATGGGAAGTTTTCAATTAGTCTTCCTTTTGAACCCGGCCAATACGAATATTTGTTCTCGGTTGACGGCCGGGAAATCCTCGATCCGTTAAATCCCGACTCGATCCCCAATGGTCTTGGCGGTTATAATTCACCCTTGAAAGTCCTGCCTAACTTTAGCGGAAGCACACCATTTCTAACTCCGGTATCACAGGATTCGGATAATGGCCTCGAATTGAAATTTCAAATTATTCCCAATGACTATCAAGATGAGATATCAAAGAGCGGCATGATGGCACTCATTGACAATCATTGTTTACCATCATCAAGCATCAGGGTGGCAAACGGAATCGTCTCACTTCACATCCCTGAAAAAATAGCCAAAACAAGTCGACGAGTACGGCTTGTCTGGACAAGTGATATCACAACATCTAATCTTGCAGAAGTGATCCTGGAAAATGGTGTCCCGGTGGCCAATAACGGTAAATTTAAATGGCAAGATGCTATTATGTATTCACTGATGGTCGATCGATTTTACAATGCAACGCCTACCAATGACGACCCTATTCTAAATGCAAAACTTGCCGACAGAGCTAATTTCCGGGGTGGAGATCTTCAGGGCGTCATTCAAAAGCTGGATGACGGATACTTTAATGAGCTTGGCATCAATACGATCTGGGTGTTGCCCATTGTTAAAAATACGCCCAATCCCTTTTATGAGACATCTCCCCCTCATCGCATGTTCAGCGGGTATCACGGCTATTGGCCGATCTCGGGACGGGATGTAGATCCTCATTATGGAACAAACGATGATGCTCATACAATGATCACGGTTGCACATAAAAAAGATCTTAAGGTTTTGATGGATTATGTTTCAAATCATGTACATCAGGAACACCCCTATTACCAACAGCATCCCGAATGGTTTGGTCAGTACGAGCTGCCTGATGGTCGAAAAAATCTTCGTTTGTTCGACGAATACCGTTTAACGACATGGTTTGAATCCTATCTGCCAAGCTTTGATTATCCCAATGCTCCAGAAGCGATCGATACCATGGTCAGTGATGCCATCTATTGGTTAAAAAATTACAATATCGATGGTTTCCGTCATGATGCAGTTAAACATGTCCCAAATGTATTCTGGCGTTCTTTGACTCGTGAGATCCGCAAGGAATTCCCCGATAGGGATGTTTTCCAGATAGGTGAAACCTTTGGTGATCATTCTTTGATACATTCTTATGTTAATAACGGTCAATTATCGGCGCAATTTAACTTTAACTTATATTGGCCGGCTCGTTATGCATTTGCGATGGATAATGAAAGTTTTTCAGGTCTGGCGGCTGAAATGGAAAGGGTCGTGGATATCTATGGTCAAAATCATCTGATGGCAAATCTTATGGATAGTCATGATCAACCTCGTTACCCCGCCTATCTTGAACATGATCTTGATTGGGGCGATAATGCTCAGGAAGTTGGTTGGCATAAAGATATCGAGATTGATGATCCTATAACATATGATAAGATCGAAATGTACATGACCTATTTGATGACCATACCCGGACCGCCGGTGATCTATTATGGAGACGAAGTCGGCATGACAGGTGCTGCAGATCCCGATAACCGGCGTGAAATGGATTGGACGCTTAATAAGAGACAGAAAGAACTACGGAAATATGTTTCGGCTATGACAGCACTGCGCTCTCAACATCCGGCACTGCGTTACGGGGACTACTATACAATACGGGCAGATGAGCAAGTCTATGCATATATGCGCTCAGATTTCAATGAAAAGATCCTAACGGTGATCTATCGCAAGAATTCCCCTGGGGAGATCATTGTTTCTTTACCGGAAGAACTTGATATCCAACAATTGGAATGCTTAAATGGGACTCCTGAAATAAAAAAAGATGAAATAAAGAAAAATACTTTTTGCATCAAAACAGAAGCATATAGCGGATATGTATTTAAAGTCGTGAAACGTAAGTCGTAAAGACCTCACACAAAGGCACAAAGTACACAAAGGTACGAAGAAGAAAATATAAGGCTTTTTGAAATGCAACATAAACTGCCTGCCCTCCGTAGCTTTAGCGTAGGAGGGTCATCTTGAGCGGAGTTCCGATATGTATCGGAACGGAGGTCAGGCGTAAAACGTAAGACCTTCCGGCTGGAGTCCGAACGTAGAGAGGATCTGCCGGATGGTCGAGAAAAGATTAGAGGGGGAGAAGAGGAGAGGTGGAGAGGAGGAGAAGAAGGTGATTGGGAAGAAAAAAGGGATATAAAAGTTGATGGTTGATAGGTTGAAAAGTTGAAATCGATATCCGAACAAGGAACAAGGAGTTTTGACTTAAGAAGTAAATATTTACTTCAAATATCATATATCGTTAATCCTTGTTCATTATTCATAGAGTCCCGTAGGGACGATAACTTTGTAGATGATCAATCTGATTTGAAACATGAGCTCCGTAGGAGCGGAACAAATAAAATTGACAATTGCGTAAGTCGTGAATATAAAAAGCCATCCTTTAATTATCGGATGGCTTTTTTATTAGAATTCAATTTATACTTTACTCTCTCTGTTATTTTCTCTTTATAATGGAATAGAGATCGTAAAAGTACTTCCCTTACCTTCTTCGCTTTCTACAATGATCTTCCCGCGGTGCCGTTCAACAAATTCCTTACTGAGAATCAGACCAAGGCCGGTACCTCTTTCACCATCTGTCCCCAATACATTGATCGTTTCATCAATATGGAAAAGCTTGTTCTGAGTATCTTGATCCATACCAATTCCTTGATCTATTACAGCTATTTCCAATAAACGCTCTTTTTGTTTAGCGGTGATCTTGATCATCCCATTGTGATTGGAGTATTTTATTGCATTTGAAAGCAAATTCTGCAAAATAGTATGAAACATGTTCTCATCGATCAACACGACAGAGGGGGAAGCTTCAACGATAATTTCTATATTCTTATGACGGGCTAAAGGTTCCATTAGATCCACTGCATTTTTAATCGGAATTCGAATATTCAAAGCTTTGGGTAAAATATTTATCTTGCCGGTTTGAGAACGCGACCATTCCAGTAGATTCTCCAGTAGTTTATAAGTTTGTGAAGCTACTTCATGAATGTGCCCTGAAAATTCTTTAATTTTATCATAATCCTTCTCATTCCAGTAGCGTTCTATGAGACTTGAGAATCCCAATATGGTATTAAAGGGACTTTTTAGATCGTGTGCAATAATCGAGGTGAATTTATCCTTTGTGGCATTAAGTTCCTGCAAGGTTTTTTGATTTCTTTTTAATGTGACATTCAAACTGCGATAAGAAGAAAACATTTTTAAAAGGAAAAAAGTAAATACAATGATCATAGTCAGTATAATAAGCAATAGATTTCTTACCGTAATTTCCCGCTCCAAGCTTATCTCTTTGATCATATTTTCCTGTTCGAGTTCACGTATCTTTGTTTCGCTTATTTCAAGATCATAAAGAGATTCCAATTGAGTCATGGAACGCGTCGCCTTTGATTGATAGATAGAGTCATTTATGGCAACTTGAGTTGTTCTATAATAATAGGCCATTTCATAGTTATTCAGTTCTGCATAAATCTCTGCAAGTTGTTTATTCATATCCATAATGCGATTTTTTTGACTGTTTTGAGTCGCATATCTAAGACCAACATTTAGACTGTCAATAGCTTGCTGATATCGTTTTTGGTCAAGAAGTATCTTTCCATATAAATTATAAACACCGGGAAAACCCAGAACATCGTTTATGTTCTTTTTAATTCTTCGTGATTTGTCAAGGTAATTTAATGCTTCCTCATCATTGTCGGCTGTATATTCGATTCGGGCAAGATATTTAAGAGCATTTGACATGCCAAATTCTGAATCGATCTTTTTATATATTGTTTGCGCCTCAATATTATACTTTCGGGCACAATCAATATTTCCCTGCTCCAGACATACCAAGCCAAGTTCATCCAAACAAATTGCTTCACCGGTCATTGAACTGACTGTTTCCGGTAACATTCGATATTTATTTAAGCTTTCTTCGTATTCTTTTTGCGCCTCATCATACAGACTCATAGTTGTATAAATTCGCCCTATAGAGTAAGATATCCATGCAACACCCTCATGGAAATCATTCTTTTCGTAATGTTCTTTAGATTTATAAATAAACTCAATTGCCTGTCGATAAGCACCGTTCATTCTAAATACATTGGATAATTGAGAATAGATCATTCCCATGGTTTTATTATCATTAGATTTTCTGGCATATATCAATGCTTCATTATAGTGAGCTATTGCCTCACGCTGATCGCCTGTTACACTGAGATAGGTTGTGCCCATAAAGCAAAGGACTTTTGAAAGCTGTTTGTAATTTCTTTCACTTCGGTAAAGTTCTATCGATTGATTCAGGTATTTCAATGCTGTATCAGCCATATCATGATGGTAATGGGTCAAACCGATATAATATAAAGCACGCGCCTGCAATTCTTCGTCACCCAGAATTTTAGCTTCAGAAAAAGCTCTTTTTGCCTGAAAATACGATTCGTTATAATTTGATTTTCTTATATTGTATGCCAACTGGAGACGAGCCTCAATACTTGGCAAACCTTTATATTCTTCTATTGCTTTATAAAGACTGTCTTCCTCGGTAAGTGCAAATAAACATGAAATAGTTAAGATCAAGGTACAAATAATCATGATGATCTTTTTTGTTTGACAGCAAGTAATAACCCTTCTTTTCATGTATTGCCTCATTTTCTATCTTAATAATTTTTCTAATTATAATAAAATATACAAAATAATTCAAAGAATTAGGGAATAATTAATTACTAAGTTGATTAGAATTCTAAAAAATGATTTAAGATATAAATAGAAACTATAATTTATTCGATAATTAATAGCGCATGTTTATGATTAATGATATCAAGTCGCTTACCTGCCTCACAAATCGTTTCACCATCAGCATGGACAGCAAGAGTACCGGATAAGGCTTCAACTTTTATATGTTCCGTTCTCGCGGTGATCGTGTCTTCTCTTTCACCCTGAGCACCCTTTGTGTAGGCGATCATAGCACCTAACAGTTTTCGGCGTGTCCCCTGTTTCGTCATACAGATATCAAAGAGTCCGTCATCCATTTTACCCTTAGGAGCCATAAAAAATGCGCCACCCAATCGACGACCGTTCATCACTGAAACCAAGGCCGGGGATATACTCACAGTTTTCTTACCATAATTAATATCAAGATCCGGGGCAACCGGATATTTGATCAATGTTTTAAGTGCTCCAAGTGTATAGGCCATTTCGCCATGTACATTATTCATTTTGGCTGCCTCAAAACCAACAATAGCATCAAAACCTATACCCAGGCCATTCCCAAAATAACGACCATCCGGATAATCTCCCCCCTTCACTTCACCTACATCCATGGGAACTGGCGTTCCATCTTTGATACGCATGAGATCTTCACCCAGACCAACGGGAATATCAGCGCTATATGCAAAATCATTACCTCGGCCAATGGCTAAAACACCAAATGCCGGAATTTTGTCTTCTATTATTTTTGATGCGTGCATCAGTCCGTTAATGATCTCATTACACGTCCCATCGCCACCTGCAGCAACAATAATCGTATCATCCATCAGGGCATATTTTTCCGCCAACGTAATGGCATGACCCGGTCGTTCGGTTAAAATAATTTCATAAGGTAATTTATGTTCAAAAAAGAAAGCCTCGATCTCTGGAATGCGTGTTTCCGCATGACCTTTTCCGGCAACAGGATTTAGTATTACGATATAGCGTTTCATTTTCCCTCCTGAAACAAAATTGTCGGTTTAATATAATTCTAATTTATTTCTTCTTAAAAATATAGGGAAATATTGTGGGTAAATGCAAAGAATAATATGGCTTAGAGGGTTTAGAGTTTGAGGTATGGGGGTTAGTTGGAAATCAGTAGTTGCTTTGCCACGGCTTTTAAGCCGTGGACCGGAAATCGATCAATACTTGGGTTTTAACCCATTGTTTAAGAGTTTAAGAGTTTAGAAGTTTAGTGGTTTAGGGATAAGAGCTGGGCGCTGAGAAGATGAGCACTGAGAGAGTTATGAGTAGAAGAAAATATCTTCTCTTTATTTTTTACTCTTTTCTCTCTACTCCCTTCTTTTTACTCTTAATCAAGTTTGCGGAACTAATTTTATTTTATGCGTTAGAGTATATTGTCATTAAAACAAAAGGAGATATAATGAACACATATAAAGACAAAGCAAAAGATGTTTTCGATTTTGTCGGAACACTGGCAAAAGAAAATCCCGGGATCGCCCAAGGATTTATGACTTTAAATAAAACAGTTAGCAGTGATGGAGCATTATCCGTTAAACAAAAGGAATTGATCGCGATCGGCATATCGATCAACGTTCGTTGCGAAGGGTGCCTGTCAGTCCATGTGGCTGCCGCTCTTGAAGCCGGGGCAACGCATGAAGAGATCGTTGAGACCATTGGTGTTTCAGTATTGATGGGCGGCGGTCCGGCAGTTGCATATGCTAAACGCGCATATGATGCCTTGATAGAATTTTCCAAGTAAATTAAAAAGGGATGGTCTCTGACCGTCCCCTACTCTTTTATCTGTCGTTTCACGTCTTACGTAATTGTCAATTAATTATGTTCTGCTCCTATGAAGCTCATGTTTCAAATCAGATTGATCAACTACAAAGTTGTCGTCCCTACGGGACTCTATGAATAATGAACAAGGATTAACGATATATGATATTTGAAGTAAATATTTACTTCTTAAGTCAAAACTCCTTGTTCCTTGTTCGGATATCGATTTCAACTTTTCAACCTATCAACCATCAACTTTTATATCGGTACGACTTCAATACATAGGTAACAAAAGCCCTTCAAAACATGGGTAACACTTTTGTAAATTATGGCATAAAACAAGGAGACAAAATTTATGCCATGGAAGGAGCAAAATGTGATGGATGCCAAAGTAGCATTTATTAACAATTATTTGGAAAATACGATGAGTTTTCAGCAACTATGTATTACATACAAAATCAGTACAAAAACCGGATATAAATGGAGAAAACGATTTTACGAAGGAGGATATCCGGCCCTGGAAGAAATGTCTCGCCGTCCTCATGGTCACTCAAAACTATTATCTGAAAATGAGATTTGCAGGGTAATCAAATTAAAACAACGCTTCCCAAATCAAGGGCCTAAAAAGATCCATAACTTATATAATCGTGCCTATTCAAAGATCATTTCCCTCTCAAGCGTAGAACGTATCCTTGAAAAATCAGGATATACCCAAAAGCGTAAAAGAAGGAGTATACAGAAAATCTGTCATGAAAGTGGTGTTTTAGAATCAAAAGCTGCCAATGATATCTGGACTATAGATTTCAAAGGTCATTGGTACGGAAAAGGCGGTAGTAAATGTGAACCTTTTACGGTTGTAGATCAATATAGTCGGTATATACTTTATTGCCTTGCGTTGCCAAAAGGAAATACTGAATATGTACAAGCCGTATTTATTAAACTATTTAAAGAATATGGCTTACCTAAGGTCATTAAAAGTGACAATGGTGCTCCTTTTGCTCACGCGTTTTCTCCACGTGGGATAACTCGATTAAGTAATTGGCTCATGAGTTTAGGCATTGATGTCCATAGAATTGAACCTGCAAAACCGTCTCAAAATGGAAAACATGAACGCATGCATAAAGATCTTAAAGCAATTGTTCAAAAAGGACCTAAATTATCATTACCTGAATATTCAGCGGCTTTAAATGAATTTCGTTATGAATACAATGAACAACGCCCACACGAATCTATTGATATGATGTTTCCGGCTGAACTTTATAAAAAATCCAAAACACCTTATCTTGAACCATCAAAAAATATTATTTATCCCGATGCGCTTTTAGTTAGAAAGGTAAACAAACAAGGAGAAATAAAATATCAAGGCAATACCTTTGCGGTCTCTGGAACCTTATCTGGCTATCTCGTAGCACTGGAAGAATATGATAATAATTTCATAAATGTTTATTTTTGTGATCAAATCCTAGGCAATATTGATTGTGAAATAAAACAATTCATACCTAATCGTAGGGCCTTACAAAAAGAAATATATTATGAATAATCTTAAACTTTTTACTGGAACTTTTAACCTGAAAGTGTTACCTATGTATTGACGGGGAAACGTTACCCATGTTTTGAATGTACCATCCCAATGACCTTCTTACCTTCTCACCCTCCTCTCCCTCTCTCCTCTTCTCCCCCTCTAATCTTTTCTCGACCAGCCGGCAGATCCTCTCACCGTTCGGACGCCAGCCGGAAGGTCTTTACATCTCACGTCTTACGTCTTACGTTTTACGGTTCACGTCTTCTACATATACGAAAAAATGAATTCTGCTTCACAAGCCAACTTATCGCCTACGAAAGCCCGTCCAAAACCATTTCCAAATTTTTCTTTAATTTTATAAAGTTCAACTTCTAATCTTAAGGTATCTCCGGGGACGACTTTTCTTTTAAATTTGGCTTTCCTTAGACCGCCAAAATATACCATTTTCCCTTCGTTACCGGGTATGGTCAAAAGTGTGATCGCACCTGTTTGAGCTATGGATTCAATAATAAGGACACCCGGCATAATTGGTTCGTCCGGAAAATGTCCTTTAAAATAAAACTCGTCTATTTTTACATCTTTTTCGCCAATCGTCGTCTTTCCCGGGACCAGATCAAGTACTCTGTCAACCAGCAAAAATGGATCACGATGCGGAATGATCTCCTGTATCTGTTCTCTGTTCAGTTTCATTTATTCTTCTTCCCATTTTTTAAATACTAAAGTTGCATTATGGCCACCAAAACCCAAACTGTTCTTCAGAGCATAACGAATATCTCTTTTCTTCATTTTATTCGGTGTGTAGTCTAGATCGCATTCAGGGTCTTTTACCTTATAATTTATAGTAGGAGGAACAACTCCTTCCAGCAAGGCAAGCGCAGTAATAGCCGATTCAATACCTCCCACAGCCCCCAGTGAATGCGCGTGCATTGATTTGGTGCCACTGATACTGATCTTATAGGCATGATCACCAAAGGCTTGTTTTATGCCCTTTGACTCCACGCGATCATTATAATAAGTGGACGTACCATGAGGACTTATAAAATCGATCATCTCCGGTTCGATCCCGGCGTCTTTCATGGCACCCAGCATACATTTTGTAATGCCTTCGGCACTTTCATCAGGTTGGGTAATATGAAAAGCATCGCAATTTGCATTGTAACCGATCATCTCCGCATAGATCTTCGCATTCCGCTTTTTTGCATGCTCCAGTTCTTCCAAGATCAATAAACCGGCACCTTCTCCTATCACAAACCCGGAACGTTCTTTATCAAAAGGAATAGAAGCACGATTTTTATCCAAATTAGGGGAGATCGCCCGCATATTTGAAAATCCACCCACACCCAATACATTAATGGGCGCTTCCGCACCACCTGCAAAGGCCAGTTCGAGATATCCGTCCCGAATATATTTAAAAGCTTCTCCGATCGAATTGGTCGCTGATGAACAAGCGGTAACGATAGGAAGCGACGGTCCTTTTGCATTGAATTTAATGGCAACATTACCCCCTACCAAATTCACAATCGTATTGGGTATGAAAAAAGGGCTCAATCGGTCGGCACCTTTATGTACTGCTTTCACAGTTTCATTGTAAAGTGTCTCAAGTCCACCGATACCGCTTCCTACAAAGGTACCAAAGCGATCATGATCAAAAACGGTTTCTTCCAGTTTGCTGTCATCATAAGCTTCCTTTGCAGCAACCAAGGCTAAAATAGTGGTCCTATCCATACGCCTTGCTTCTTTTGGGGGAATGGCATCCCCGATCTCAAGATCTTTTATTTCAGCAACCAAATAGGGTTTCTGCTGTGAAATATCAAACAAAGTCACTTCACTGATCCCGTTCTTTCCGGCTTTTACACCTTCCCACATATCCTTAATGTTATTTCCAATGGGTGTAACCGCACCTAATCCTGTGATTACGACTCTTCTTTTCATATAATCTCCTAGCTCATTACCATACCGCCGTCTACATGAACGACTTGACCGGTAATATAATCTGCATGTTTACTTGCAAGAAACAGGACTAAAGATGCTACATCTTCAACCTGACCGTATCTTCCCAAAGGAATTTCCTTTAAATAGTGTTCTTTTACACTATCGGGAAGATTTTCTGTCATTTTTGTTTCAATATAACCCGGTGCAACGGCATTGCAGGTGATATTTCTTTTGGAAAACTCTCTTGCAACCGATTTGGTCAAACCAATGACACCTGCTTTGGAAGCAGAATAATTAGCTTGTCCTGCATTCCCAATTATACCGGATACGGATGCAAGATTAATGATCTTCCCATATCTTGCTTTTGTCATAAAAGGAACCACAGATTTGATCATATTCCAAGTGCCTTTTAAGTTGACATCCAGAACCCTATCAAAATCATCTTCTGACATCCTTAACATTAACTGGTCTCTGGTAATTCCGGCATTATTTACAAGAATATCGATCTTTCCGTATTTTTCTTTGATCTCTTTTGCTCTTGCCTGGGTATCATCATAAGAAGATACATCGACTTTATAAGCTTCGCATTTTAAACCTTCCTGAGAAAGTTGGTCGCGAAGAGCTTTTGCTTTGACCTCATCCATATCATAAATAATGACCGTAGCACCTTTTCTTGCGAACTGCATGGAGATGGTTTCTCCTATTCCGCTGGCGCCACCGGTAACCAGTGCGATCTTCCCATCTAGATTCATATATATTCCTTTTCTGCTTATTCTCTTTCCGAGTTCAATTTACTACATCTTTTCAGCAGAAGCATCAGAAAGTTAGCGAACATGCTCCACTCGTCAATCCTGCTCCAAAACCAACCAATACGACTTTATCATTCGGCTGCATGGTCTCTTCATCCAGCATTTCGTCAAGCGCGATTGGAATACTTGCTGCAGATGTGTTGCCGTATTTGTGAATATTCACAAAGAAAGATTCTATGGGTATCTTTAATGCTTTGGATGCACTTTGTATAATACGAATATTCGCCTGATGCGGAATGATCTTTTTAATCTTGGCTTTATCAATATTACCGTACTCCAACACGCCGTTAACGCTCGACTGGATAACCCGTGAAGCAAATTGATAGACTTTGGGACCGTCCATGTTGACATAATCATCAACATATAAGATCAGGTCATCATCGCTTTTGGTTTGCACATTGAAAATAACTTCTTTTGATTCATCCTTTTCCAGGATCATGGCACCGGCACCATCACCGAAAAGGACACATGTGTTACGGTCTTTATAGTCCGTAAATTTAGAGATCACTTCCGCGCCAATAACCAAAGCACTTTTATATGAACCGTTTTGCATCATTCTTTCCGCAATATTTAAACCATAAATAAACCCCGTACAAGCCGCATTGATATCAAAGGCAAGTATACCCGGTTTATCCAAACCCAGCTTTGCCTGAACCCTGCAAGCCATACTGGGACTTCTTAATTCCGCGGTGAATGTGGCAACAATGATCAGGTCAATTTTATCTTTATCGTAATTCACCTTGTCAATTGCATTTTGAGCTGCAATTGTAGCAAGATCCGATGTGTTTTGTCCGTTTACAATACGTCGTTCTTTGATACCTGTCCTGGATGTGATCCATTCGTCTGTCGTGTCAACGATCTTCTCAAGATCCTTATTAGAAAGAACTCCCTCAGGAGTAAAATGACCGGTAGAAACGACTCTGAAATATCCTTTATCTAAGCCCATTTTACTCTCCTTTTTTACTTGATATATCTAACAAATTTTCTCCTGTGAACAAAATGTATATATTCCAGCATATCATATTCTATACGACTGATAAAAAAAATAAAACAAGCGAAATAGAATATAAGTCAAATTCTTTCTTCTATAATACCGTTTCGCATAACTGGATTAGATTTCTTTAACAGGATACAAAACATGATACCTACCCATCAAGGGATAGATCTTAAGTGATGTAACTGGAAATAATGAGTATTACTTGCTTTTTTCGATATACTTAAGAAGATCGGCAACCGTTTTCAGATTGTCAATTTCTGTCTCCGGGATTGTAATATCGAATTCATTCTCTATACTCATGATAAGTTGGATTGCATCTAAAGAGTCTGCACCCAGATCATCCTGAAGATTTGCTTCCAGTGTAACCTGTTCCCGTGGTACAGTTAATTCATCTGCAATTAGTGTGATAAGTTGATCTTTCATTCTTCCTCCGTGTGTGTGTTAAGGTTTTTGATGTTTTGGTTGAAAAACATAAAAAATCTCAATGATAGTGTAATACAAATTGAGACTGATTGTCAACCTTTTTTTATGCAAAAGAAGGATGTTAAAATCCGGGAATTGATGTTGAGAACAAGATAATAATTCCCTCAGATCGATATTGAAAATATGGATGATGGATGATACTTGCTCTTCGAATCCGCCAGCTGGCGGAGAAGAAGAGGATGATGGGTTACGGATATTGAATACCCTATACACCCCCTATACCTTTATTCCTCTATACCTTTCCCCTCTTTACATCCATCAACACAATAGCAATAGCCTGGTCTTTAGAATGGCTTAAACTGACAGAGCTGTGTTTGATATCAATTATTTCTTTTATCTTCTCTGAAAAACATAAAAAGGGTTTACCGTTCTTGTCATTTTCTATCCATGAATCTTTCCAACTCAGATCATCAATATACGATAACAATACTTTCCGGACAGCTTCCTTGGCTGCAAAACGAACAGCAAAATGCTGGGCGGCATTTTTGGACTTCGATGAATATTCAATTTCAATGGGATGAAAATATTTTTCAACGAATGAGGGATTTTCGATCGACTTTGCGACGCGGGAGATCTCGATGATGTCTATGCCTGTTTGGTACATGGTTTAAAGAGTAAGGTTTAAGGTTTAAGGGTTTAAGGTTTAAGGGTTTAAGGTTTAAGGTTTAAGGGTTTAAGGTTTAAAGTTTAAGGGTTTAAGGGTTTAAGGGTTTAAGGTTTAATGTTTAAGGTTTAGGGTTTAATATTTTATTGTTTGTGGATTTAATAATTGTGCTCGCCGAAGCTTAGATAATAGCTGAGCTATCTTGTTAATATCTTCTCTCAAATCGTTTAACTGCTCTTTTGTGATAAATCTTCTTTTATTTGCTACAATTAATATATTTAAGCACTCCATTAAACTACCAAAGGATATTTGAGTAAAATTAGCCTTATCTCTTCCTGTAATTCTCCCCGATCCTTCGGCAATATTATTACTAATCGATAACGCCGCTCTTTTCAGTTGACTGGTTAAACCGAATTTTTCATCTTTAGGAAAATTTACACAAAGATCATAAATCTTATCAACAAACATATTTGCCATTTTCCAAACGTCCAATTTTTCAAATGAATATTCCTTCATCCCGTCCTCTTTAATATGCACTATATATCTATACTAATTACTCCTAATCTTTTAAACGCTTAAACGGTTAAACGGTTAAACGGTCTTAAACTATAAACATTAAACGATCTTTCCAACCGCCTCATTCAAAGTTGTGACATCCGACACACTAATCACCTTGACTTCACGATCTATTCTCTTCATCATTCCACTTAAAACTTTTCCCGGACCAATCTCAATAAAAGTCGTAATACCAAGTTTGATCAGTTTCCTCATGGATGCTTCCCATTTAACTGATGCTTGCATTTGTCTGATAAGTGAGGCTCTGGCTTCTGTTCCGGACCTTAATATTTCAACGTCAGCATTATTCACTAAGGGAACTTCAAAATCATTAAATGCTATACCATCCAACCATCCTTTAAGATCATCGGCCGCTTTTTGCATGAGAGGTGAATGAAAGGGTGCACTTACGGCCAGGGGAATAGCCATCGCTCTTTTTTCCTTTGCCAGGACCATAACGTCCTTAACTGCTTCCGTATGTCCCGAAATCACATATTGTCCCGGACAATTGATATTGGCACTGATCACGATATGGCCTTCCCGACTGACTTGGTCACACATCTCCTGAACAACGTCCTCACTTGTCTTGATGATCGCTGCCATCGTTCCTACCCCAAGCGGAACGGCCGATTGCATATATTGTCCTCTTTTATTCACAGACAAGACTGCGTCTTCAAACGAAAGCGCTCCCGCGCAAACCAGTGCCGTGTATTCACCCAAGCTATGACCCGCAACATAAGCAGGATTGATATCGATCTTTTCCTGCAATAGTTTTAACAAGGCAATACTGGTCGTCAGAATTGCGGGCTGTGTGTTTTCGGTTAATTTTAATTTATCTTCAGGACCTTCAAAACAAAGGGAAGATATGCTGTAGCCCAGCACATCATCTGCTTTATTGAAGATATTTTTTGCTATTGGATATTCTTCATAAATGTCTTTTCCCATGCCCACAACTTGTGAACCTTGTCCCGGAAAAATAAAAGCTAATTTGCTTTGATCGATCATACTGAATTTTCCTCTTGATCCTGTGTGTTTTAATTACTTTGCATATTGGCTCCTGAATTCCAATATGCTCTGTAAAATTAAATTATTAGTCAGGAAATTACAAGTGATAATAAAAACCCTGCCATTAGACAGGGTTTTAAATGATGTTTAATTAATAATTATCGCCAATGTGGAGTTATTTCGTTTCCGCTTTCAGTATCGAGTAATATTGTGTGCCCCGTACCATCGCGATTAAGAACATATATGCCATAATTGCCGCCGGAATTACGTTCATAGATCACTTTTTCTCCATCTGGAGACCAATCGGGCCAAGACTCATTGATACCATTATTTGCTATCAATTCACTAATGTCACCATCTTCCAAATCCGTAATATACAATCCAAATTGACTGTAAGTATTTTCATAATTTCTTCCGGAAAACAAGACTAAGTTATTATATACCGGATTCATATGCGGCAATCTTTCATCCGGATGTCCTTCCGGGTTTAAGTAGATCGGGTTCGTTCCATCTGCATTAGCAATATAAGCTCTAAATTGATTATTAAATTTTGAGTAGTACAATAGTTTATCACCGTTAGCAGAAAACACCGGTACCCAATTCGTTTCATTGTTTACAATTAAGGGAGTGACGATCTCGGTATCCATGTTATACTTGAAAATATCGCAGGTTCCATTATAACCCGAATGAAATACGATACTATTCTCAGAGGGATGCCATGATATACATTGCGGTTTATAACTAGCTAGCCCCAAATGCTGCAATTCAAGTGTTTCAACATCTACAACATAGCTAACCGGGCCTTCAGATGTATTTCTGTGGAAACTGACTTTACTTCTATCTGGCGACAGCTGTGGAAATCTATCATCATTAACAGATTCGGTTAATTGACGAATATTCGTTCCGTCTATATCCATCATATAAATGTTAAAAGTACCATCCCAGTTTGCAGAAAAAACAATTTTTTCTTCAGATTCTACTGTATCTGCAAAGGTTCCAATAATGGTCACATCTGCAGTTGAATCAACTTGATTTAAAACAATGTCGACTGTTGGCGCAAAGCTGTTGATATCTACCAAAGTAAAACCATAGTAATTCATAACTCCCGATGAATTATAACACATGATCTCAAATAATCTGTCTTCGCCATAGGGTACATTCGAAATTTCACCACTGATAACCGTCGGTGAAACAGATAAGTACGCTACAATTGTATCCATATCAGCGGCGCTGACTCTACACGTGGCATTCGCAATATCAATACTTGCTGATTTCATGAATTGAACCGCAATATTTTGTTCTGCTTCTATTTGGTTGCTAGGTTGAAAACAAGCAAATAGAAAAAGAACAAGTGCAATCAACAAAATAGTCTTTTTCATTATGTGCCTCTCATTACTTATGTTTGTTTCTTTGTAATATTAATAATATCTTTTTCATTAACAAAGCGTTTTTTAAATAAGTCCTTATGACTTATTGCGGCATATATAAATAACAATTTTTAATTTTTGATGGGTAGTCATAATTTAAATTGCCACCCCTAAAAACAGCAAATATTTATCTGTGACTGATGATTGCTAATTCCGATATACCGCGATATGTTGTTAATAAATAAACGTCATGCTGTTATTACAGCACTGTAACCAAAAGTAATCTCCTTCGGGATCTCTCTTAGTTTTTACGAATATATAATACATACCGCAACCGTTTATAAAATGATTTTCTATGATCTCATACGAGGTGATCTTTTCGTTGATGATCTTATTGAACACATTAAGGTGCGGTCCTGTAATGTTTGCATGCTCAATGAAGAATTTAAACACTTCATCATGGTTATCGTATTGAATCAGAACATTGAACAAACTTTCAATATCTTCATCATAGCGTTCATATAGATCGTTTTTGGCAAAGATCAACAAAGGGATAAAGATCAAAACAAGGATCAGTGTGAATTTTCGTTTCATATCGACCTCTCTCTAAATATGTATTTAAAAATTATAATAGACAGTAAACAGCGGTTAGTAATATTGATGGTCTAGCGGAAATGTTATAACAGAACATCCGGCAAAAAGCTCGATCAATCATATATATCAACCAACACAAATCTAAAATATTTTATTTTTGAAATCAATCTTTATTGCATGTTAATTAAAACTAAAATATAACGGAGAAAACCTCGTAACTTTCTCCCATCATGCAGATACTAACATAAGTTGGATTTTCTATCCTAGCTTGATCTCAGAACACCGATCAACGATGTGCGGAGTCTTCGAACATCGATATTCCTTGTTCGATATTCGTAAATCATCTCCCTCTCTTTAACACCGCTCATCGACCATTCGGGATCCTCTTCCTGAAACTTCGGGATTCGGGCAACCCGAAAGGTCTTCGCTCCGTCTCCTCTTCTCCTCCTCAAAAATTGAAACACATAAGAAACGGGTTGGACATCCTTCTTCGCTAAAGCTACGAAGGACACGGTGTCCAACCCCTACATCTATATTGATTATTACATTACAATAAAAAGGGGCGAACACTTGGGTTCGCCCCTACCTTTATCTTTTGCCTCTACTACGCTCCTTTGGAGCTTCCAGCCTTCGCCAAGGTTACGGCCGACAGGCGTTGAGCAAGCTTTGATCTTAGAACTTACAAAAGCTGACCGGTAATTATTTTCTGCTATTCTCTTTAAAAATTAATGATCCGAAAACAAAGAATATGAGAGAAACAATTATTCCGTATATCGCAGCATCAAGGCCCAAGGAGTCAAACCATGATGGTGAATGACCGCTCTTTTCCAAGATCATTAATACCAGGGTAAAACCTCCTCCAAAGATCATGGCTAAAAATGCTCCGGTGGAACTTGATCTTTTCCAAAAATAAGCACCCAATGTTGGAATAAAAAGACCCGAGACCATAAATGCATAGGCATACAAAATGGCATCCAGCACCGATGTGAACATGGCGGCCAGTAGGACAGCGATTACACCAATGATCAGAGTACTGATCATTGACAAACGCATGCTGGTTTTATCATTCATATCCTTTTTGATATGTCGCTGAATAATATCATTAACAAAATTACCCGATGATGCCATTAGACAGCTATCCGCAGTAGACATGATGGCTGAAAAATATGCGGCAATCACAATACCGGTCACACCGATAGGCAGAACATGCGAAATTAGCATCGGCATGGCCATTTCGGCTTCCGCGGCTGGAAATACGACCCGTGCACACATTCCCATAAAAACACCTGCGAAGGCCATCACCGGATACTCGAAGATCCCGGCAATATACCAAGCACGTTTAGCTTCCTTGACGTCTTTGCATGCGAACATGCGTTGATAAAGGGTCATACCGATCAACCAGATTGGAATGATAGTCACCATCCAGTTGATAACCTGTTTGGCAGAAATATTATTTAAGGTAAAAAATTCTTTGGGAAGTGCTTCGCGCAAAGCGTCAAAACCACCAATCCGGATCAACGCAACCGGGATTGTTATGGCGATCAAACCTACTAACAAGACGATCCACTGGATCGTATCGGTATAAATAACGGCTTTCAATCCGCCGATCACCGTATACGAGATCGTGATGATCGCGATCAGGAGTATGGAAAAATGCAGAGGATTCATTCCCCAGGGTGCCGATTGAAAAATAGTCGCTGATGCCAGTTTGGCGCCCGCCAGTATCTGAGCGCCCGTAAAGCCCATGTAGCCAATGCCGCTGATAATGGCGGCTGCAAAAGCGACCTTATTATTATAGCGGAATCGCAAGAAATCGGGATAGGTCAACATGTGATTTTTTGCATCGATCTTCTTAATACGGGGAATAATGAAGACAGCCGACAGCCAAGCACCTACAAGTCCCGTGAACAGAAGCCAGCTTCCCGAGAGACCCATTAGAAAACCGACGCCCCCCAATCCAATACTGAAACCGCCCCCAACATCCGTTGCAACAATAGATAGGCCGACATGGCCCGCTTTCATACTACGGTTGCCGACATAATAGTCCTCGCTGTGTCTGTTCTTTCTGAAATGATAGACGCCAACCGCCATCACTCCTGCCATATAAAGTGCAAAAATCAAATAATCAATCCAATGCATCAAATGATCCTTTATATTTAAAGAGATTTATAGTGTCTTAATTCAGTGAACGATACCAGATATTCATGCTTTCGATATGTCCCGAAATATTGGTATTGTTCTTCAGGCGACCGGCATAGTGATAGCCGGTTTTGGCAAAGGTAATATTCATCCCGGGCGATGCCGCGCGGGCAATGGTAAATGCGGTTTGATACCCTTGTTCAGACATCACTTTTTCCATGCGATACAGCAAACGTACCGCCAAAGCATTTCCCCTCCACTTTTTCAAGGTGGCAAAATCGGTCATCTCAACATATCGGCTTTCGGGGTCTTTCTCTGCAGAGGCCAAGGCAATGATCTTTCCCTTTTGCACCACACAAAAATAATCAACATATTCTTTCATCGTTTCTGCCAGATAATCACCTTCATGGATCGGAAAAGGATAGGTAGGGAAAACCTCCCGGTAGATCGCCTGCATTGCAGGAATATCCTCTTCGTTGCATGGCCGAACCCTAAAATCCGTTGAGATGGCGGGTTTTTGGCGGATTGAAAACTTTTTTAACGCCAACTGAAGATTTTGTTCATATAAGGCGAGGTCATCCTCGATCTTCCGGTCATCATTTAAGTAGTGGGATAGAAAAAGACCTTCCCTGCCGCGCGGGTACATCCGGGGAATGCGCGCCTCTACGGCAAAACCGGCACTTAAAAACGGGTGAGAATGATTCTCGTTTTCTTTCACAAAAATCTTGCCGTAGCCTTTTTCCTTGGCTAAGGTGATCAGGCGTTGTGGTAAGGACAGCAGGTCCTTATCGGAGGCTTTGAGCAAATATATCCTGTCATTGTTGGGACCATGCTGTATCAGTGAACCGCAAGCTAATTGTTCTATCTTATCGTAATTCATGATATTAGTGATTCCGACGTTTGTAGCGCGTATTGTTGGCGGGTATCAATGAAATCGTATCATCGTAATCGGCCAGAAGTTTTTCGATACCTACCGCCTTGTATTCATCTGCATCTTGCAATAACAGTTCACGCTGACAATTATCGCAGTTCCTGTCACAAAAAGACGGTTCATAGGAATCTGGTTCCTTATAGATCGAGATCACACCCTCGTAATTTCTAAGTACAACTTTATTGGTTGACCAGGAGATCAGATAATTCGGCATGACCGGGATCTTGCCGCCCCCACCGGGTGCATCAATCACATAGGTCGGCACACAAAATCCGCTGGTATGACCGATCAGACTTTCCAGGATCTCAATCCCTTTTCCGACCGGTGTCTGGAAATGACTGAGCCCTTCCGACAGATCACATTGATAAAGGTAATAAGGTCGAACACGATTCATAACCAATTTATGAACCAGCGATTTCATGATACGGGGACAATCGTTCACGCCGGCTAATAAAACGGATTGATTTCCAAGTGGGAATCCGGCATCGGCAAGTTTGGCCAATGTGGTCCGGGATGAATTGGTCAATTCGCGAGGGTGATTGAAATGACTATTGATCCATAAGGGTTGGTGTTTTTTTAGCATGTTGACTAGATTGTCGGTGATGCGGTAGGGTAAGACAACGGGTGTCCGTGTGCCAATACGAATAACCTCAACATGTTCGATCTTCCCTAATTCGGTCAGGATCCAATCCAGATATTCATCGGATAAGAGGAAGGGATCTCCACCACTCAACAACACGTCTCGAACTCTTGGTGTTCTTTTGATGTAGTCAATCCCGGCCATGATCTGTTTCTTATTCGGAATACTGTCCCGGTCCCCCACTTTACGTTTCCGCGTACAGTGCCGACAATACATGGCACAGGTGTTACTGACCAAAAACAGGACCCTGTCAGGATAACGATGAGTGAGACCCGGAACCGGACTGTCTTTATCTTCGCTCAATGGATCCACCATATCGGTCTTCATGACCGTCAATTCATCGATAACGGGAAAGCTTTGCTTAAAGATCGGATCGTTCTCAAGATCTTCGGTGTTGATCAAGGATAAATAGTAAGGGGTGATCGACATGGGAAATTTAGCCGTTATCTTTTTATAATGCTCCCTGATCTCATCCGAAACCGTGATGCCAAGCAATCTTTCAAATGTATCCAGATCGCGAATACTGTGCTTGACTTGCCATTTCCAATCACGCCAATTCTTTAATTCTCCACCGTCTATTTCTTTTAAAATACTTTTTTGCTTTTCAGAGATCATTATTTTCCATTCACTTATGAATTTTTAATTTCTATGTCCGCATGAGGCAATAAATTGGGAGATGCATCCAAATTTTTCGCATCCATCATTTCCACAACTTGCTCAAGGGACTGTGTAATGGTTTCCAATTCATCATTTTCAAGTTTGGTCATAGCTGATGACAACTTATCCTGTAAAAGTGACGGTGTCTCATTTAAAATACCCTGACCCGCATCAGTCAGTGACAGATAAACTTTTCGACGGTCCTCTTTAGAACGCTCTCGAATCAGATACTGCTTGGCTTCAAGACGATCGACAATACCTATAACCGTGCTTTCGCTAAGATTGACATGCTTTGCCAATTCTTTGGTTATAATATGGTTATTCTTACCCAAGGCGTCCAAACATAGTAATTGTGGAGTTGTTAAGCCCAATTCTGTATAGATCTTTCTGGAATATTTATCCACCGACCTGATCACGCGTCTGATTGCCGTTAGGATACGCAATTCATAATTTTTCATATCTTGATCCATTAATTACCCTTATAATTTAATTCGTGTTCGAATTATTTCAGCTCGAAGTTATTAATATGAGCTGATATTGTCAAGAAATAGTTCTCATAGATCCTTAATAATGAAGCAGAAACTGGTGGTTGGGAAATACTGACAGGATGGTTTCGACCGTCCCCTACACCGCCAGCTGGCGGATTCGGCGGATTGACTTTACAGGGATTTTCAGACCTCTGCTCATATCTAATAATCAGTGAATTACAAGACGAGGTGACCAAAAACTGACCGGTGATTATTTTCTGTTGTTAATACACTGTTTTACATGTATTTAGAACTCGCTAGATTACTTGTTTGAGTTTAAAGGTTTACTATTAGATCAAGATGTATGATTTTGGGGAAAAGGTCACTACAATTACTAAATACTGAAGTTTTTTTTCATGATTTGTAATTTTGTGCCTAACGGTTTGAATAAACGCCGTTTTAATGGCGTTTATTTATTGTTACCAATAGATTATTTATTCTTCACATATTTCTCCAACCATTCATCTTGTTCCCAAAGTAAGTGGAGTATGCTTTCTTTGGACCTGTAGCCATGACTTTCTTTTGGTAAAATAACCAGTCGTACTGTTGCTCCTAATCCTTTTAAAGCATTAAAATAGCGTTCACTTTGCATTGGGTATGTTCCAGAATTATTGTCAGCTTCTCCATGAACCAGTAATAAGGGGTAATGCATTTTATCAGCGTGCATAAATGGAGACATTTTATTGTACACTTTCGGGGCATCCCAATAATTTCGCTCTTCACTTTGAAAACCAAAAGGAGTCAAGGTTCTATTGTAAGCGCCACTTCGTGCAATGCCGGCAGCAAACAGATCTGAATGTGAAAGAAGGTTCGCAACCATAAATGCGCCATAACTATGTCCTGCAACGGCTACTCTATTTCTATCAATATAACCTAGATTATCAACAGCATCAATTGCCGCTTTTGCATTTGCAACTAGTTGTTCTCTAAAAGTATCATTTGGTTGTTCATCTCCTTCACCAACAATAGGAAAAGATGCATCATCTAATACCACATATCCTCTGGTTACCCAATAAACCATAGAACCGTAATAAGGATATGTAAACTCATTGGGGTTTTGTGTACTTTGCCCTGCACTAGATTTATCTTTATATTCAGTTGGGTAAGCCCAAATAATCATGGGCATTTTATCCTTACTGTTTACATCATAACCAATAGGCAAATACAAGGTTCCTGAAAGGCCTAACCCATCTTCGCGTTTGTAGTTTATTACTTCTTTATGAACGTTTTGTATACTTAAAAAAGGGTTTTCAAAAAAGGTTATCTGATTCAATTTGTTACGCTTAACATCTCTAAAAGAATAATTCGGATATTCTGTCGGAGATTCAATTCTTACCAACAATTCATTCTTTGCGGGGTAATAGTTTCTTAAGTTTTCAACTTTATCGGTGTATTTAGACTGATAGATTCGTTTCTTTTTGTAGTCTTTTAAATTTACTTGATCTAGAAAAGGAAACTGACCATTTTCAGTGTAACCATCGCCCAACAAATAGGCATTATCATTTGATAAGGCTAAAACGGTACTTCCCATAGAATTTCTTTCAGTTACAAAATTTCCTGGATCACTATAGGTATCTTGATAGTTTCTGTCTGCCAAAAGTTTTGGTTTTTTTGAAGAATCAGAAGGATTGAATATATAAGTTTTTGTGTTTCTGGTATTCCACCAATAATCTTGAGCAATTGCAATCGAATTGTTTCCCCATTCAATGGCATACATACGGTTAGTTGTTTTTAAAATACTCTTGTCATTTCCGTTAAACGGAAATTCCATTTCAAAAACTTCATCTCTAAAAGTCACTTCGTTCTCGGGGTCTCCACCATCAAGAGCTTTGGTATATATAAGTGTAGAAGGCTTATCGTTTCGCCATAGAAAATCTCTTTTACCTTTTCTAACTGACATAAATCCCTGTGGAAGATCTTCTATTAATGGAACCTCTACTACGGTTTCTACTTTCTTGCCAGCCTTTGTATAAATGGTTGTTTTTGAAGGGAATTGGCTATAAGGGACTAAATAAGAAAATGGTTTTTCCACTGTTTTTACCAATACGTAATTACCATCTGGCGAAAAATTTATGCTTGTGTAAATATCATTTTTTAGCCATTTTTCTATACTTCCATCAAGAGACACTTTATAAATTTCTGATAGTGCAAGCTGCTCAAAATTATACTCATCGTTCTTATTTTTTAATAAATCTTGATAGGTTCTGTTTTGTGCTTTTTTACCATCATTTACCGAAATAGTAGGCCCCGTTGGTATAGCAGTTTTTGTATTTATAAGCGCTTTTTTGCTTTCTGAAACTATTTTGACCAATAAAGATTGTCCATCTTCAAACCAATTAATAACATCGCCAACATTGGCATTTACATTATCGCTAGTTAATTTAGTAACTGTTGCAGTTGCCAAATCTAATACCCAGACCTCAACACCATTTGTTGTGGTATTAGTTAGCGCTATTTTTTTTTGATTTGGAGACCAATTAAAGTTTGTTAGTTTGGGATTATTAGGAAAGCCTTTTACCTCAATAATATCAGCTTTATTTTTCTTTAAACTTTTAATTTTAAGATTATTAAAGTAAGTAACTCTACTTCCAATGTTGGTTTTAGGATCAATACGTAAACCACCCAAACGAAGCTCTTCTTGTGAAAGCTCTTCAATAGATTTATAAGCATCTCTAGATAACAAAATCATATAATGTTTGCCTTCATCTATAAGTACACTAGGTGCTCTAGGTACATCCACAAGGTCTAAAATTTCTTGCGGAGGTTGTTGATAGCTTACACTTTCTTGTGCATTAACCTGTACTATTGATAGTAAAAGAATTAAATAAATAAGTCGTTTCATAGTTTTTCCTTTTTAAATTACGTCTAACATCTATGTATGTGTATTACATTTATATTCCATTTATCTTGTCTTCGCAGGTACATATATTCCTCAAAATCGGCTGTGTATAGGCACTTTTTTAAATTATACAGTAAATCATCGATAGATACTTTCATTTCCCCGCATTCTTATTTATATACTATAAAATTTGAAACATAATTTTCTTATTGTCAAGCAGTTTATCTTTGGTGACCCTCCCCCAAATCGAACAGTCCTATATATTAGCATACTTATTCGCTATGAAATCTAAGATATAATACAAGTTATATCTCTTCCCTATTGCTATTAAGGTGACCAAAAAATGACCAAAAAACGACCATAGTATATATCATCTCCCTACATTTACTGAAACATAATGAAAACGGGCTGGACAATGTCCAGCCCCTACTTTTGTCTTTTGCCTTACATTAAAAAAGCCCTTGCCTAAACTATCAAACGCCAATATAATTATTGATTAACCATATAATGTAGGGGCGACTCCAGAGTCGCCCCTACATCCGCCACTCCTCTTCCCCCGCTCTCCCCCTCGAAAATTGAAATGAGACAGACCAATAATTTATTAGGTAATAAACAAAACCCCATCGTATTGATGGGGTCAGAGAAGTGGCTCCACCCGGAATCTCCCGAAGGGACCCCTTCGGGGGAACCAGCCCGCCTACGTCAAGACTTCGGCGGATTGAGTTTACAGGGATTTTCAGTACTCTGTTCATTGCTGATATTCAGCAAGTTACAGAGGTAGGTGACCAAAAACTGACCGGTAATATTTTAGCTGAGGCAAAGTGTTAATTTACAGTGGTTTAGGAGTGGATGGATTACTTGTTTTGGGTTTAATGTTTATTTTCGGATTAAGATGTTTAATCTTTGGAATAAGGTCATTAATATTAAAAAAAAAATCTTTTGGATTAATTTGATACAAGCACTATCTTTGATAGTATCAAATGATAGTATCAATGAAACCACCATATAACATAAACGCGACAATACTCAAACTTATCACTTCAATCTCCGAGAAGATAGGAGAGGTCAATGCTAATCTAATGAGCAGACCTTCACCGCAATTACGGAAACAAAACAAAATTAAGACAATTCATTCCTCCCTGAAAATCGAAGGGAATACCTTAACACGGGAGCAGGTTACTGCATTAATAGAAAATAAAAGAGTAATCGGTCCCAAAAAAGATGTACTTGAAGTAATAAATGCCATTAAGGTGTATGATCATTTAACAGAATATGATCCATTTTCATCCGAATCATTATTATCAGCCCACAAATTATTGATGCAGGACATAATTAAAAATCCAGGAAGATACAGGGATCAGAGCGTAGGAATTTTTGATAATTCACAAGTAGTCCACATAGCTCCGCCGGCCGGAAATGTTCCCTTATTAATGAACAAGCTATTTGAATATTTAAAAGATGAAAATGAATTGACCTTGATAAAAAGCTGTGTTTTTCATTATGAGATAGAATTTATTCATCCCTTTATGGACGGAAATGGCAGGATGGGAAGACTTTGGCAAACCGTGATATTGCTGCAAGAATACCCTGTCTTCGAATTTCTGCCTTTTGAAACATTAATAAACCTAACACAGGAGCAATACTATAATGCACTTGCAACAAGTGATATAAAGGGAAATTCAACGATTTTTATCGAATATATGTTAAGTGTTATTGACAAATCTCTGGCAGAACTATTGAATTTTAATAACAGAACCTTAACCGAGGAGGATCGCTTAAGGTATTTTGTTTCATTAGCAAGAACATCCTTTACCCGCATAGATTATATGAATGTATTTAAGGATATTTCTTCTGCAACAGCAAGCCGGGACTTGAAAAAAGGTGTGGAAATGAATTTTTTTGTAAAAACCGGACAAAAAAATAAAACTATGTATCAATTAAATACTAGAATTAAGTGACCTTCCCCCATTATTCAGACAGTTGGGTGTAAACTCTCCCTCTCCCGCTTGTATCATTTAACTTTTTATGCGCTCTTTTGTACTTCGCGCTGCCCAAAAATTGACCACGGTCTCGATCATCTTCTACATATATTTAAACATAATGAAACCGGGCTGGACAATGTCCAGCCCCTACTTTTGTCTTTTGCCTTACATTAAAAAAGCCCTTGCCTAAACTATCAAACGCCAATATAATTATTGATTAACCATATAATGAACGGGCGACTCCAGAGTCACCCCTACACTCGCCACTCCTTTTTCCCATCGAGAAAAAAATGATTTCATACCAAACATGCGAACACACTGGTTCGCATCTACTTTATACTTTTGCCTTTAATCTTTGTACTTACAAAAACGCCTTTGTTCTTCAACAAAAGCGTTTTTGGAGTGGCTCCACCCGGAATCTCCCGAAGGGACCCCTTCGGGGGAACCAGCCCGCCTACGTCAAGACTTCGGCGGATTGAGTTTACAGGGATTTTCAGTACTCTGTTCACCTCTGATATTCAGTTAGTTACAAGGCAAGGTGACCAAAAACTGCCCGGTAGTGTTTTTAGTGTGACAAAGCTTTATTTTACAGTGGTTTAGGACTGGATAGATTACTTGAGATGCCTATAAATATTGCTAATATTATTTTTCCAACCTAATACTAAACAGGCAAAGAAATAATTCTTTGCCTGTTATAACATTATATGCTTTTAAACATCATTTAAGTAAAGTAACCTTCTGATAATCTACGAATAAATTTGAGCCATCTGTAGCCTCAGCAGTAAATCTGATCAGATAGATACCACTTGATACGTTTGCACCATTCCAGATGATATTGTGAATACCAGTACTCTGATTGAAGCTATATTCCTTGATGAGCTTACCTCTTAAATTATAAATTGAGCATTTAACCTTTGCTTGTATCGGCAGGTCGTAGCCCAATGTCGTACTCGGGTTGAAAGGATTCGGATAGGCCGGATGAACGGCAAAATTTTCGGGTGTACGTCTTCAAAGTTAATTGGACAAATTTCATAGTAAGTTAAGAGATACATTTTAGTTTACCAAGTTTATAATCTGAGCATGATTCTGACGGCTCAGATTTTGTTTTCTGCGTGATTTTATTGTT
>Ga0208904_1000517_pt1 | contig 31789 bp, 46 predicted proteins | sample AntAceMetag02UKB_FD_184774 | JGI IMG/M metagenome (GOLD analysis project Ga0208904, IMG submission 184774) | Saline lake microbial communities from Ace Lake, Antarctica - Antarctic Ace Lake Metagenome 02UKB (SPAdes) (version 2) | ecosystem: Environmental > Aquatic > Non-marine Saline and...
GCTGGTATTTGCATAGGGGGACGCCTAATTGGTCTGCTTCTTATCGGAGCAATGAGTGCACTCATATCTCTATGTTGGTGTTTAGGAATTCTGGGAATTAAAATTCCTTTAGCTGCGGGAATCTTTTTCTCCATCAATGAAGCTTGCATAACTGATTCGGAAAATTTTGGAACTAAATCTGCATGAATAACTTGTCTCTCATCATAATTAAGATTCTGCGAACGAATTGTTTTAATAATTGTATAAATAAATTTATTGATAAACGGTTCCCTCGCTATTACGGAAATATTTTCAGAACTCATAAGTGTGGAAGTGGCTTCGGTCTTGGTCTCTCCTCTGGCTGAGGCATCTCTTGTTCATAAGCTTCACTCCGCCCCCTTAATTTTCCTTCCATTAAAACCAACCCCTTAGCAATAGTTTTATTTTGATCCAATAAGGCATTGATTTTCTCTAACATATCTTTATCGTCGGACTTTCCCCCAGAAACAAAATTCTTCGCAGCCTCTTCAAAAACCTGAAGCAACTTCGAGATATTATCTGAAAGCGAACCAAATTTAACAGATAAATTGGTCATAGCATGTTGCAACCCTACAAAATTCTCAATCAAAAGTTCTTCCCTTTCACGAGCAGTCATTTTTTTCTTTTTCGGAACCTTTTTCTCCTCAACAGTCTTTTCACCAGAATCTATTATCGAAGCTTTAGAAGTATCGCCCCCTTCATGAACAGTTTTTGTAACAGTCTTCGTCACCACCTTCTTGACCATGTTAGAATTAAGATAGAGTTATTTATAAAAGTATTGGGAAAGATTAAACTATAAAAATGGGCGCAGGAGGAATCAAACCCCCGCCCCCCGGGCTGGAGCCGAGTAGACTATCATTATCCGATGCACCCATGATATACTATTTCCTAGAACTCCTCATTTTTAAACCTAATTAAACTAATTTCTTCATCTCTTCAATCTCGCTCCTAGAAATCGCTGCGCCCTTAAACTTAACACCATACAGTAAGGCATCGAGTAAATCCTTACTCTTCTTAATCGGAATCAATCCTTTCTTATAAGCAATAAATAAAAGTTCGGCCGAACGAATAAACTTAAAATTTTTCAATTCATTGAGTAAAGACAACTCAGCCTTTAATGGTGTATGTAATTTTTTTTCCATCATCTTTTCAAGATTCTGTGGCGATTCAGTCAACATTCGAGTCGTCCTTTCATCAATCACAATCACATTATCGCAACCACAAAGGTTCGCAAAAGCCAAACATGCAGCTTCACCCTTATGAATAAGTTTTATTTTCTCCCCAGTCTGAGTAGTCCTCAAAACCCCGTTAGTAACTTTCAACAACCGCTTAATCTCCCTTTCTAATTCATTGTCTGGAACAATATCCCCAGACATCTTAAAAATACCTCGCTCAATCATATCCTGAACCCGAATCGCTTCAAGCTTATACTTCTTAATCTTCATCGGACGATCAACGACCTCGTGTTTAACATGAGGAGTCAAAATAAATTCTCCGTTAAAAACCGACTTGAGCTTTTCTATTATTGGGAGCATGCCATTCATTGTTAATGAGATAATCGGACCAGCGTCGAAGATTAAGTATTTCATTTTATTTTTGCATAGATAAAATCATCAAGATATTTACCTTCCACACATTTATTCTTTCTTAAAATTCCCTCAAGTTTGTAACCTGCTTTTTCCAATACTCGTGAAGAAGCCTTGTTCTTTAATCTACCCATAGCACTAATCCTCTTTAATTTGTATTTCTTAAACGCATATTCTGTAAATAGTTTAATCGCTTTTGGTGCCAATCTCTTTCCCCTAAATTCTGGACGAAGCGCATAACCAATTTCCCCCTTATGAATTGCATGTGCTCCATTAAGATTATGAAGCTCTATGTATCCCACAAATTCTTCACCAACGATAATCGCGAATGTTTCTCCAAAAGGATTCTTCTTCCCTAAATCTGCTACCTTTTTCCTTAGCTCTTTTTTTGCTTCAGTTAAATTTTTTGGAATTTTAAGTAAAGACTGTCTTATATTCTTTCCACGATAACATTCAAAATATTCTTTAGCATCAGACATTTCTATATGTCTCAAAACAAATCCATTTCCTTTCAATTTCATCTGAAAATATCCTCTGCAATTTTCACTCGATCTTTAACTGGTAACGAAATAGAAAACTTCGCATCACCAATATTGGACTGCCCGATATAAGACGCCATATCCCAAAGACTAATTCCCAACAATGCCGCGGTCGCCTCAGAAGAAAGTCCGTGCTCATAAAGTTTAAACGCTTTGTTGATTTCTGCTTTCGCAAAAACATCTTTGATATATCTGCTTAGATCATCGGAGACTTTATTCAAAGAATTTCGAATCTGCCCTAAATAAATCCTTGCATTTTTGATGTCATTTTTCTCGAGGGATTTAATCGCCAAATCTAAATTCGTCATAACTACTTCATAAAATTCTGCCCAGCCATCCATCTCGCGATAATGGCTTCGTTCCATAACTTTCCCTAACGAATAAACTAAAACTGCAATAACAATATTATCACCGTCCTGAGCAATTGTCGCAGAATGAATTGTTTGGTTCGACAACGCTTTCAACTCGTGAGGTTTATCCTCCTCGATAAACTTCTTAGTCTCCCTCAAAATTTTAAGGATGTTATTAACCTCTTTCATAAAATAATCAGGCTAGTAACTTATATAAATCTTCCCAGACTCATATTCATATGAAGATATTACTTGACACAAATTTTATCATGACTTGTATAAAACAAAAATTAGATTTTGTTAGCTTGGCAGAGGAAATTTTTAATGAGTCAATTGAATGGATAATTCCTCAAGATGTTTTAGATGAGTTGGGGAATCTAAAGGATAAAAAGGGAATGAAGGTTGCAGACAAAAATGCAGCTAAATTAAGTTTTGAAATTCTCCAAACGATAAGGCCAAAAATTGTAGAACTCCCTGGAAAAAATCCGAATGTCGATATTAAAATTGTAAATTATATTATGGATAAGAAAATAATTTTGGCCACTTTAGATAAAAACCTTAAGAATAGGGTTAAAAACAAAATTCTTACGATTAGGGGCAAAAAGAGCTTAGAAATTGTATAACAAAAGCTTTTTAAATCGAAATTTTCTCAGTAGAATATGTTCTATGAAGTTTTAGTTACGGACCATGTAAGAGTAGAGCCGAATAAATTCGGTATGGATACTGACGAGGCTGTACGAATGCAATTAGAAGAATCTTATTCAAGTTTCCAAGATAAAGATATTGGAACTGTCGTCGCTGTTTTAGATGTTAATGATGTCAAAGAAGGAATTATTATTCCTGGTGATGGAGCAGCTTATTATGAATCTACTTTCAAATTGATTGTTTTCAGACCAGAACTACAAGAATTGGTCTACGGCACCGTGGAAGAAATCACAAATTTCGGCGCTTTCATGAATATGGGAGTTATCAGAGGGATGATTCACATTTCACAAACAATGGATGATTTCGTTTCGTTTTCCGATACTGGAGTTTTAACTGGAAAAGATGGAAAGAAAAACTTGGTTCAAAAAGATAATTGTATTGCTCGAATCGTTGCGATTTCTTATAAAGGTGAAGAGCCAAAGATTGGTTTGACGATGAGACAACCCGGGCTTGGGAAACTTGAATGGATTAAAGCTGAGAAAGAAAAAATAGATAAGGAATCAAAACAAACTATGGCAACCGAGGCTAAAGGGGCTAAGAGGGGTAAGAAATAAGATGGCAGCAAAAGAAAAATCATGTTTAAATTGTAAGGCAATCTACTTTGGAGATAAATGTCCTCAATGTGGAGAAACACCTGCGAGTGAATCTTTCAAGGGAAGAATCCATATCTTCGATTCAGAAAAATCAGAAATGGCTGAAAATATGAAAATAAATAAAGAAGGCGAATTCGCAATCAAATCAAAATAAAATAAAATGGAATCGAAAATTATCAAAAAAGAAAAGAATCCTTTCTTGGAAAGAGAAGAATTGACATTGGAAATCAAGAATGAAACTGCTCCAAGTTTTGATGAAGTTAAGACTGAGATTGGAAAAGATGCAGACTTGATAGTTGTTAAAAAAGTGAACACTAATTTTGGAAGGCAAGTTTTTATTGTTGAAGCTGTCGTTTACGATTCTAAGGAAGCCAAGGGAAAAATTGAAACGGTTCCTCAGAAGGTCCGGAAGAAAATTGCCGGGGAAAAGAAGGCTGCTGACGAAGCGGCTAAGAAGGCTGAAGCGGAAGCTAAGGTTGTTGAGGATACACCTGTGGAAGAAGTTAAGGCTGCTGAGGAGAAAAAAGAATAATGGTAATCAAATCAAAGATTAAAGGAAAGAAGAAACATACTAACAAACCTACTTCTGTAAAGTATAAGAAGTACACAATTGAAGGCGACAAAATCGTAAAGAAAGCGCGAAGTTGTCCAAGATGTGGTCCTGGAATTTTCTTAAGTGTTGGAAAAGGTCGAGCTTATTGTGGAAAGTGCCACTTCACCGAATTCGAAAAGAAGAACGTTGAGATTAAGTTAGAAGCTAAGGAGTGATTCTGGTTTGGTGTCACTGACCAATTACAACAGACCGAAAGCTTTAAAAAGTATTAGTGGTTAGTTATATTATCACCTCTTTTTCCCCAGGAGAGAGCGGTAAGGCATCTTTTTGACCGCTTTATCGCATCTCCTAGGGTTATATTTTACGAAGTAAAATATAACCTAATTCGAAATTTCTTTCAGAAAGTTCTCATCTCAACTTTTTCTAAAGAAAAAGTGGCAGGGTTACTCCTGCGGAGGGCTGGAGCGTTGCTATGTAACTCTAATTCGTGTAAGACCTACGATAACCGATATGGTTAAGGCAACGAACGAGTTATTATAATTATTAGAACTTCTCAACTACTTTCTTTTTACGTATTCTAAAAAAACCATTCCATCTTTTGAACTGAGTTTTTTCAAGTGTAATTCTTGCGTTGGATTTTTTCCTAAAAATAATGGTTTTCCTTCACCTAATATTATTGGAACAATTGCAATTGCATATTCATCTATAGCTTTTGCTTTAAGAAAATCATCGATTATTTTAGTGCCTCCAAATAACCATATATCTTTTCCTTCTTCTTTTTGTAGATCAAGCATTTTCTGAACAACATCCCCACTAATTATTTCAACATTATCTGGTTTATTTTGAATATCTTTGTGGGTTGCTACATAAATTTTCTTTTGTTTAAACATTTCTAAAGCTTCAGGTGTGCAAATTTCCCATGAGCCTCTGCCCATAACTAAGGTATCTATGCTATCCATAAACTTCGTTATATCAAATGGACTTTTCGTATCTTGGGTACTGTCACCTTCACCCTTAACCCAATCATAACCTCCATCAGATTCTGCAATGAAACCATCAAGACTCATTGCAACACTTAAAATTATTTTTCTTGTCATAAACTAATCAATGAAATAGATTATATAAAAGTACCCCCCAGACTATCCTCTCCTAGGGTTTATTTCAACCCTAAATAACTTACAATTCGTGTAAGACCTACGATAACCGATATGGTTAAGGCAACGAAGAGTTATATTCCATCACAGGAAATTTTATTAACTGATAATACATTCTTCAAACATGGAAGGTGATGACGGTATTAATCAGAATCAGTTCTTTGACTTGATTACGGGCGAAGACCTTAGTTGGCAATCAATCATTTACGATTTAATCAAGACAGAACAACTTGACCCTTGGGATATCGACATCGGAATCCTGGCCGAACGTTATGTAGGAATCATCCAGCAACTTGAAGACGCAGACTTTTTTATCTCGTCAAAAGTTCTTTTAGCATGTTCGTTACTTCTAAGATTAAAATCTGAAATCCTAATAAATAGTTATATCCAGGATCTCAACGCTGCACTTTATGGTCAGAAAAAAGATGAGCGGAAATATGAATTAGAGAGATTAGAAATTGATGAAGGGGAACTTCCAACTTTGGTTCCGCGAACTCCGATGGCACGGCACCGGAAAGTTACTTTGAAGGAATTGATGAGTGCATTAAACAAAGCAATTGATACAGAGAATCGGCGGATTAAGCGGGAGATTAAGGGAAAGCAGGCGGAAAAATCTGTGCTTGAAGTAATGCCTCGAGGGGGTCATGTCCCATTAAAGGTGCGAGTTAAAAATATTTTTGGGATTGTCAATGGGCATATTCAGGCAGGGAACGATCATATGAAATTTTCACAACTCGCGCCGGCGAAAGAAGAAAAACTAGCATCCTTCGTTCCAATCCTTCATTTATCTAATAGTGAAAAGATTTATCTTAGACAACCGATGCATTTTGATGAGATTCATATAGGTCTAAAAATTCACGACGATGAATTGAAAGAATTGAAAGAAGAATTAAGTCTGAATGATATAGAAAATATTTCTGAATAAAAAAACAAAGCCGGCGATTTAATTCGCCCGGCGGCTTTAATAATAAAAAGTTTTTGTAAAAGATTTAAGCCGCGTCTTCGGAAGTCTCTGCTTCAGCCGGAGCTTCAGTAGATTCTTCTTCGGATTCAGCCTCTGCTTCTTCTTCAGCTGGTGCCTCTGCTTCTTCAGCAGGTGCTTCTTCAGCTGGAGCTTCAGCAGCTTCTTCTACGGGAGCCTCTTCGGATTCTGCTTCTTCAGCAGCATCTTCAGTAGTCTCTTCTGTAGGAGTTACTGTTTCTTCTTCCATGTATTAGGAACAAAAAATTTCTTTATAAAGATTTAGGTGTACTAATAAATGATAAAACTTATGGACATCTTATATAGAAAAGTTTTCCCTTCGGAGCCTCATGATAACATTCTTTTTTTTGATACCTCTGAAGGTGAGGCACGTATTTATAATAATAATCTTTTAAATCTCTTCTATAATCTCGATAGTCTAGATAATCCTCCCTATAATATTTTTTCTTAGAATAATGTTTATCTCGATATTCTACTGTCGTTCGATAACTGTATCCATACTTATACTCGTCAGTTGAATATCTTTTGTCATTATTATAATTTATATAAGTTGTCTTAGAATATAATCGATGTTCCTCTGGATAATATTTACTCTCGACAATTTTTTCCTTGTAAGTATAATCATCAACATTATAATAATTACTGTGTGCAGAAACTAAGCTCAGCGAGAGAATCGCCAACATCACAAAAACAAATCTTTTTTTCATAATTAGTTAAACCAAAAGCTTTATTTAAAATTAATTACATATTATTATATGGTTTTGCAATACAAAAAAAAGTCGGTGAGCCGTTGGAAAGACTATCCGGGAAAAGATAAAGTGAAAGGTGATGTTCATGATTATGATTTTCGTTTGTTGAGCGAGGATAAGAAAAAGGTTTTGGTTGATAAGGGAAGTTATGATAAGGTGATGAAACGATTTCGACAGATAGAATTTTTCAAACATCGAGGTTAAATAACAACCTTTAAAAATGAAAATTGACCATTTAATGTATTGCTCTCGTAGTCTAGTGGCCAAGGATACTGCCCTTTCACGGCAGCGACCCGGGTTCAAATCCCGGCGGGAGCATAATACCATCTTGACCAATCAAGGGGACAGATTTTTGTTTAGAAAAATTAAATGAAACAAAAACAAAAAAGTGTCCAGTCACCTACTCGTGACAAATATCAAGGACAATTATTAAATAACCCGTTTTCTTGGACACTGATACCATGAAGATTGATCCTTATAACCACGAAGGGTCGTTGACCCGTTGGAAAGTTAAGGTACGGGGGTTTGGTGGTATCCCAGACACCTCGAGACAGAACTCGGAGATAATTTTGAACTATTTGAGAGATATGGAAGCATAATATGTATATATGATAGTACGGACGTAGGGGATTAACTGGGACGTTTCGTACGTCCACCAAATAGGAATATTTATAAATATAGTGGACGTATAAAAAACATGGCTTACACAGAAATAAAAGAAAAGAATGGGAGGAAATATTATTACAGAGTAAAGTCCATTAAATTGAATGGCAAGGTATCAAAGGAACGAATCTATCTTGGAGTTAATTTAAACAAAGAAGAATTAATTAAAAAAGAAAAAGCTGCAGATAAAAAATTAAACATTTTCGACATTGTTTTGACAAAAGATGAAGAAAAATTCCTAGAGCAAATTAAAAGAGATTTTTCGAAAGAGCCAAGAGAGAATTATGAAAATAGGTATGAGGCTTTCTGTTCATTGTTCACTCATGACTCCACAGGTATCGAAGGAAACACATTGACATTTTCAGAAACTTCGCATTTATTATTTGAAGGGATTGTTCCAAGCACAAAATCCTTAAGAGAAGTTCATGAAATTTTAAATCATAAAAAAGCATTTGATTATATTCTAAATCATAAAGAAGATTTGGCAAAAGAATTTATTTTGAGCCTACATCACCTAGTCGTTGCAAATACTTTAAGAGAAGAGTTAGCATCCCAATCTGGAAAATATCGAACTGTGCAAGTTTTCGTTGGACAACATATTCCGCCAAAGCCTCACGAAGTTCCAAACAAAATGGCAAGTTTGTTAAGATGGTATTCGGTTAACAAAAAGAAACTCCACCCCATAATTTTGGCGTCTCATTTCCATACTGAATTTGAGAAAATACATCCCTTTGTTGATGGCAACGGAAGGGTCGGAAGATTGTTGATGAACTTTATTTTACACAAGAATAAATATCCTATGGTAAATATTCCAAAGAAAAGAAGATTCAAATATTATGAAGTCTTACAAAATGCTCACAAAGGCAATTTGAAGGGCTTTGTCGGGCTTTTGATTGGCATTCTGAGGAAAGATGGGCTAAGGTTTTGAAGCATCTATTACGGAGAATAAGTTTTACTAGGAGGCAGCTAAGGATGCCTCTTCGTAATTTACTCTAAAATTTTTATAATCGCTTCGCAATAAAAATTCGAGCAAATCACTCACCCTTTCACGGCAGTGACCCAGGTTCAAATTGAATTGTCTCAGCAATCATACTTGTAGGTACGGCGGGAGCACCAAACCTCAAGTTCATAATAGAATTAATTTTTCTTATATTTCTAAATCCAAAACATTTAAATATAGTAAAATACTACTATTAATATAAATAAACGATAAAATACCCTTATTAATATAAATAAATAGTAATTTACTACCATGCCAAAATATACAATTGAACTGAATGAAGAAGATTTAGTTCTAATTAATGTTGTAAAATCTATAATGGGTTTGAAAAGTATAGACAAAGCAATTGCATTTATTATGAAAGATTATGCAAAAAATAACGAGTATTCTAAATTCATTAATTCGAGGAGAAAGCAGAAAAAATGACATTCCAAACACCTAAAACAAAACTCACCCTTCCAATCATGGAGAGAAGCAAAAAAAGGAAAGTAAAAAATGGATAAAAAAGAAATAGAATTTATATCGCAGGAAGGAGAAGGTTTGAAAATAGAATTTAAAGAAAGCATTAGTGGAATTGATAAAGAAATTGTTGCCTTTGCTAATTCCAACGGGGGCAGAATATTTTTAGGCATTGATGATAGAAATGAAATAAAAGGAATAAGAATAACAAATAAACTTAAATCGCAAATTCAAGACATAGTAAGAAACTGCGACCCCCAAATAAAAATTGATTTGTCCTCAAAGGATGACTCTGGTGAGCCTGAAGAATCTGAAAATGTTTTAATAATTAATATTCCCGAAGGAAAAGACAAGCCTTACAAATGTTCTTCCGGGTTTTATTTGAGGCAGGGAGCAAATTCTCAGAAAATGAATCGAGACGAGATTATTGAATTTATTAGTGGAGAAGGAAAATTAAAATTTGATAAAAGCATAACAGATATTAAAGAGTATGATTCTAAACTTGTCTCAGAATATTTAGATAAAGCAGGGATTAAACAAAAAACAAGTAAAGATACTTTGTTTAATTTAGGAGTTGCAAATAAGGAAGGATTTTTGAATAATACAGGAATATTATTTTTTACTAAAAATCCTAAGAAATTTTTGATTAATGCTTATATTACTTGTGCTAGATATAAGGGGATAGAAAAGATTAATGTAATTGATAGAAAAGATTTTGAAGAAGATTTAGCATCTCAGGTTGAACAGGCTATTGAGTTTGTTAAAAGGAATACAAGACTTGAATATGAAATTAAGGGATTATATAGAAAAGAAATTCCAGAGTATCCTATTGAAGCTGTAAGAGAAGCAGTTCTTAATGCAGTTATGCACAGGGATTATTTTGAAACAGGAGCCAATGTTCAAATAGATATTTTTGATGACAAATTAACAATTACTAATATTGGTGGTTTGATTAAACCTCTAACTAAAGAAAAATTAGGCAAGTTAGCAGTTAGAAGAAATCCTCTTATTGCTGATTTATTCCATAGAATTCATCTCGTGGAAAAAATGGGAACTGGAATTAATAGAATTAAAGAAGAATGTAAAAAACATGGCAATGTTAATTTTAAAATTGAAACTAATGGGTTTTTTATTGCTATATTTAAACTGAAAAAAATTGGGAAAACTTCGGAGAAAACTGTGGGGGAAACTGTGGGGGAAACTGTGGGGAAACTTCTTGCCTTAATTAATGAAAATTCTCGAATAACACGGGAAGAACTTTCTGCAAAAACAGGGCTTACAGTAAGAGGAGTTGAATGGAACCTCGCCAAAATGAAAGAAGATGGTTTAATAAGAAGAATCGGTCCTGCCAAAGGCGGACATTGGGAGGTAATTGAAAAATGAAACCCCAAACACCTAAAACAAAACCCAACCTTCCAATCGGGGGGGGGCGAACCAGAAAAAGCTATTTCTAATATTTGTAAGCATGATTTTTTTAATATTTATTATAACATTTGTTTCTGCAGTCAGACTGCCAACAGTTGATGGGGACTCTGGTAGTTGGGGGACTCTTCTTAATGAATTTTTATCAAAATTTGTAGGAGCAGATGCAACTTATCTAAATGTATCTGGAAATATAACTGCAGGAGAATATTTTATTGGTGATGGTTCTCAATTAATAAACATTGGTGCAACTTTTCATAATATTACTTCAATAACTTATAATGGGAGTATAACAAATGGCAGTTTAGTAGGTTATCAGGCAGCAAATCAAATATGTGATCTTACTTTTGCAGACACTCATTTATGCACTACAGATGAAATTATTCAGACTATTAGAAATAAAAATATTTCATCTATTGATTCTTTTGTAAATTTAGATACAGCGTGGATTATTGAAGGTCCTCCTGGCTATAATGCAAATGTAAATGATTGCCAGGGATGGACATCAGATTCAAATTCAGACTTAGGTCCTTTTTGGGCATACAATAAAAATGGAGGGGGCATGGGCTGGCTGACTAATTGTGAGAGTCAAAAAGCCCTTAGTTGCTGCAAATGAAAATCAAAACAAAATTCAAATTATTTTTAATATTATGTATTGGAATAATAAGTTTAACAGGTTTAGCAAGTGCTGCATCATATTGGGTAAACAATCCTGCAAATTGTCCTGTAACAGATTCTACTAATTTTCCTGGACAAAGCTGCACCCCAACAAATATTTGCGGAGATGTTAGTGGAGTAGCACAATGTTATGATACTTCTGCTATAAATCCTCCAGGAAGTTCAGATACATCTTTAATTCAACATTCTGAAACTTATAACGGGGGGTATATTATAAATTGTTTTGCATCAACAGATTCAGATTCTCCATATTGTGATAATAGTGGTGCTGCCTGGTGCAATAGAGATTCTACTTGTTATACAACTCAAAAAAGAGCAACTACATGCACTGCTAATGTTTGGGAGACATCAACCTGCGGAAGTTGCAGAAGTGGTTATAATGATTGTGATACTGATGGAATAATTTGTGAGATTCAAGATGGAGGAACATGTGGAACAGGAGCAGTATATGATGGATGTAATGGGGCAGTAGGAAAATGTGTTTGCGGAAGTGGTTATAATGATTGTGATTCTAATATGGATAATGGTTGTGAAATTCAGGATGGAAGTGCTTGTTCTGTAGGAGATTTAGATGGGACATACAGTGGATGTGATAGAGCAGTAGGAAATTGTATTGTTACAAAATCAGATTTGGAAACAGGAACTTTTTTAGAATATTTAGTTAATTTAGGAGATGGTGCTCTCTTATGGTTTAAGAATTTAGGAACAGGAGATTTAATTAATGCCAGCAGTTCAAGCGGCACTTTTATTGTGGATAATTCTGCTAATGTAATTACAACTGGGAATATAACTGCCGATTGGTTTAAAGGAAATTTAAATTGGAGTTATGTTCAAAATGCTCCTACTTCTGATTGGATTTCTACTTACAATGCAACTTATGATGCTAAAGTTTCTTTCCCAGGATTTACTGATTTATTAACAGATTATAGTTTTACTGATGACACAGGAACTGATGACCAAACTTGTGCAGAAGTTACTGGTTGTGTAGCAGATGCTTGGGATGCTGATGCCGATGTAAACGCAGATGAGATAAGTGAAAGCAAGATTAATTTTGATACTGCCTGTGCTGCAGGAAATCATTTGTATGTTAATGGGGATAATTTGGCTTGTGAAGCAGATGATGATACAACCTATTCAGACCTTTCAGAATTTAATGATGATATTTTATGGACTATAGGTTTTAACACAACATTCGGAGATTTAGATTCAGATACAACCTATTCAGACCTTTCAGAATTTAATGATGATATTTTATGGACTACAGGTTTTAACACAACATTCGGAGATTTAGATTCAGATACAACCTATTCAGACCTTTCAGAATTTAATGATGATATAGGAGTAAGTACAGATTGGGATGCAATTGGAGACTGGGATACTGCTTGTACTGGTTGTGTTGATGCTACTGATATTACTGGAACTGCTTGTAGTGATGTTTGCATTGATGATGATACGACTTATGTAAGTTCTGATTTTACTCACAATGATTTAACTGGTTTAAATGATGGAACAAGCTATGAACATTTAACAGCTACACAAGTTGCAGCATTACATCCAGAAAGTCACGACATAGCTTCTCATTCAGACACAACAGCCACAGGAACAGAACTTAATACTTTAACAGACAACTCAATGGCTGATACTTTGCACAGACATTCAGAGTTAAGTGCAAGTGATGGAAGTCCTGACCCTGCTTTGAGTGTTATTGCAAACGGCAACGTCGGCATCGGAACGACGGCGCCAGATGCTAAACTTCAAGTAATTACCACAGGAGAGTTAGAGGTTGCAAGTGCTTCTGGTGCGGGCAGATATAAAACAGCATTGGGTATCAGTAGTGCTTATGGGTGGATTGATAGTTATCGGGTTGGCACAGGTGCGGTTCCGTTGTCAATAAATCCAAACGGCGGCAACGTCGGCATCGGGACGACGAGTCCAGGAACAGAATTAGATGTTGATGGGGAAATAAGAGCATCAACAGGAATATTATTTGGAACAGATACTGCAGCTGCAAATACTTTAGATGATTATGAAGAAGGTACTGTTACTGTTTCATTTCATACTGGATCTGGTTCTGCAACTATAAATCCTAGTTATGACACTCTTGCATATATAAAAATTGGTCGAATGGTTCATGTGCAAGGGATGTTATCGATTTCAAGTGTTTCAAGTCCTGGAGGCGATCTTTCTATACATGGATTACCTTTTACCTCTGCTAATTTACTAGATTATTCAGGAAGAACAGCAGTCTCAGTAACGTATAGTGGTTTAACTGGGATATCTAATGGTGTTAGTGGATTTATATCAGAGGGTTCTACTAACATAATGGTCGTAGAAAATACAGCTACAGGTTTTACTGATTTAGGTGATAATATTCAAGCGGGTTCTGGTTTTTATGTTAGTGCAGATTATATAGCAGAATAAAGTAAAAAATCAATGAACTAAAACAAGAACTCTGCCAAAAAGATAATTCATATAGTTGGTGTTAAAATAAAAGAACACGAGTAAAATATTAAACATTAATAATAAATTGAAAATGGAGAAAAAAAGAAGTATGATACTAATTGTATTCTTAATTTTATTAGCCATGCCCCTAACTTCTGCAGGTAATTATGGTTCTGAAGAATATGGCTGTGGGCTTTTTGGAGTAGGTTGTTCTGCAACAACCCCTCCACCAAGTGGGGGAGGAAGTAGTGGAAGAAGTACACCAAGTTGCACTTATGACTGGCAATGCACTAACTGGTTTCCAACAGAATGTTCTCCATCAGGGGTACAAGAAAGAATATGTGCAAATAAAGGAACTTGCACAGGCACAACAGGTATTCCGACTCAAAGTCAGACTTGTGAATATATACATACAGAACCTTTATTTGATATTTATCTAACTTTATCAGATGATTATAAGGAGATATGTGCTGGAAATAAAATTAAAGCAAGTATAATGCTTGAAAATTATGGCAAGATAGAATTACTTGATGCATTTATGACTTACTGGATAATTAATGAAAATAATACTTTAATTACAGAATTAAAAGATACAAGGGCTGTTACAAATGAAAAAGCTTTTGAGATAAGTATAGAACTTCCAGAATCTGCTGTTGGAGGCACTTATCGTATATATGCACAAATTAATTATAATGAAAATAAAACTGCAGTGGCGGGAGAAAGTTTTGAAGTTTTAGCTAAGGAAGATTGTAAATTATATTCTCAAATCAAATTTAATTGGATATATTTAGTTTATGGTGGTATTGGAATTTTTATTTTATTGCTAGTTTTAATTTTAATTAAGGTGTTTGGAAAGAGAAAAAAGAAAGCAGAAAAGCTAAAAACCCATAAAGAATATAAAAGTAAAATTAAACAAAATTTAAAGAAGATTAAATCAAAAACTTTCTTAATTATTCTTGCAGGTTTTATGTTAATTGGAGTTTTATTTATTGGAGGAAGTAGCATGACTGGATTTATCGTTGGAAGTGCAAATGCAGTTAATAATAATTGGAATATTTTTGGATTTGTTTTAATCATTGGGATGTTAGGATTGTTAGTTTTTTCATATAGAAAAAAGATTGTGGAAAGAATTGAAATTAAAAGAATAAATAAGTACTCTAAAGATAGTATAAAGGGATTAATTAAAAAGAAGGTTTACACAGAAGATGGAGATTATATTGGAAAAGTTGATGAAGTTCTTTTAGGAGAGAATAAAATTGATAGTGTGAGAATTAAATTAGACAAAAAACACAAGTTTAAAGTTAAAGGGATTTTGATTAAATATAAGAATGTTAAAAGTTTCGGGCATATTGTGATTGTTAATGAAGCTATTTTAGAGAAGTTAAATATATAAACTAAAAGTTCATTATCAAAATATTAAAAGAGGTTGAAAATGAAAACAGAAAAAGAAGAATTAACAAGTCCACGTTTAAAAAGTTTAGAAAAAAATCTTGAAAAAGTTCAAAAAGCAGGAGATTTTTTAAAAAAAGAAATGGAAAAAGTGATGGAAGATAAGGAAATAGTTAAGAATAAAATTAGAAAAGAAAAAGAGATTATTAATCTAAAGAAGAGAATTGAGAGTGTTAAGAAAAAATAACAGTGTATAATATAATTGAAGAATACATAAAAAAAAGTATGTCATTTGTAATGGTTCTAAGGGACGCTAAGAGATAACCTATCCACTCAACCTCGACAATACTTATAAATCCCAAGCACCTACCAACAGCAACGATAAATAAATATCAATCAAAACAAAAACTTGTCCCCACACGATGCCAAGAGTGGATGGTCGGCGGCGGGAGCATGGATTTCTGAACAAAGGTTCAACCCAGCGACTGCAGATTTTATTTCCGTGTCGTCTCCGTTACTTCCTAACAAGCAATACAAACACATAAAAACCGCTTTTTCTCATTTTAATTATGGTAGCCGAAACAGAAGGTCCTCAAATCAATGATTTAATTTTCAAAGAACTAATTAAGAGAGGATACTCGCTAGAGGGAAATACGCGAATTTGGAATATTGCAGATTCTAAGCTATGGTACTTAACTCCTGAACAAGCTCAATCTTTTCTAGATCTCGAATCTTCAGCAGATTATCAGAAGGATGTTATCCAAAAAGAAATTGATTTAATCAATGAAAATATCGGAGAAATTGTAGAAAAGATTGGAAAAGACAATTTGAACATTATTGACTTAGGATGCGGAGATGGAAAGAAAGCAGTAATTTTCACAGAACATTTAAAAGGAAAAGTAAAATTGAGATATTGTCCTATTGATATTAGTAGTTATATGGTCGATAAAGCTATAGAAAAAGTTAGGAAGGCAGATGTCGGAGAAGTTGTAGAATTTCAATGGAATATTTCTGATTTTGAAAATATCGAAAATATATCAATCCTTTTGAGACATGGAGAATTCAAAAAGAATTTAACATTTCTTTTAGGAAATACTCTTGGAAATTTTGAAATTAATGAACTTCTTTATGAGATTAGAAGCTCAATGAAAGGAGGAGATTTTTTATTAATAGGGAATGGTTTAGACAATCGAAATTCTGAAGATATTTTAAAAGCATATGATAATAATTTTTTAGATAAAATGCTTGTAAAGACTCTAACCCAAATAGGATTAAAAGAAGATAATTTGGAATATGGGGCTCGATTCAAAAACTCCAGAATTGAAATGTATTATACAATAAAAGAGAACTGTAAGATTTCATTTTTAGGAAAGAAGATATTTTTTAATAAAGGAGACCAAATTTTAGTCTCTGTTTCTTATAAATACAATAAAGAAGATTTCATAGGTTTTCTAAACCTTTATTTCGATGATGTTATGGCCATGGTATCTGAAGATGGTTCTTATGTATTGGCACTTTGTAAAAAGTAGCTTATAAGTAATCTTTTAAATACTTCTTTCTCTTATTTTTTGTTGAGAGCCTATAGCTCAGCCAGGTTAGAGCGCCGGTCTTATATGAGTGAGATTCAATTGAATCTTATCGTTTCTTCACTCGAAGAAAGCCGGAGGCCCTGAGTTCAAATCTCAGTAGGCTCATTCCCTAGTGGGACACTCGGGGGACTTACGCCCCTAGGGGGACATTCTAATGAAGTAGTGTTTAAGAATTATTCAATTTCTAAAGATTTTTAAGTATTGATTGGTTGGTTATTTTATGGTAGAAAAAGACCTCTATTGTATTGATTGCGGAAGGGCTATCAGCCATTCTGGAAGATGTCTTGAGTGTAACATGAAAGCAAAGAAAAGACGTGAAGCTCAAGAAGAACACAAGAAGAAAAGATAATCAATCAAATGAGAAAAACGGAGAAAAAATGAAGAAGAACAACCTTATTATTGCAGGGAGTATAGTAGCTATCTTATCTTACCCTATTATAAAATTTGTTTTTGGTAAGGATAATATCCTTAAAGAATTTGTTTTTCTTCTTACATTTACCTTTATTTGTATTGGAATAGGTCTTATTATTGCAGGAGTTATAAAAGAAAAGTATTGGAAGGAAGTAAAATGGTATCATATTTTAGAGATTATTTTATCTACAATAATTGTTTTGTATTCAATCCAGGGTTTGATTTTTGGAATTTTTTATGGAGTTCCTCTAGTCCTTATTATAAAACCTTATGGCGTTTGGTATTTTTTATCTGTATTAATTATAGTATTTACATTATGTAGATTCAGGAAGAAAAAATGAAATACACAAAAAAGCAACTTGAGGAATATAACAAGCCTATCTCTTTTGTAATGCAATTCTACATTATTGGAAGTTTAATAATTTGGATAAGTTTGATGTATAAACTATTATTTCCTTTTGTTAGTCAGTTTGGAAAATTAGCCTATTTCATATTTGCAATAATCAGTATTCCAACAGGGGCGATTGTTTTGGCGATTCCATATATTATTTATTTGAAATTGAAAGAAGTCTCTGAAGAGAGAAAAATGAAGAAAAAATGAAGAATAGGAAATATGAGATACACAATCAAACAACTTATACCTGATAAGGTTAAAGAAAAGGACGCATATGCAGCTAAGATAAAAGGAAAGTTTTTTATTTTTGATAAGGAGTCTTTGGAAGAATACAAGAAATTTAATAATGAATTATTTAGGATAGTAATTGAAAATGGATATCTTGCAAGAATATTAAAAACCCTTTCAGAAGATAATAAAATTTGTTTCTTTCATGAGTGGTTGATGAGAGAAGATGTTGAGAAGTTTAGAGATAATAATAAGGAGTGGAAAAAAGGAATTGTTCACATTCATCATTTAACATTTTGTAAGGGAGTAAACATAAAGAAATATCTCAAGGTTATGATGGGGGACAAACACTATTCTTTACACGGAACGATACACTTAGGAGATATTGAAGAAAGTGATTTAGAAGATACCCCAATTATAAAATTATAATCCACACACATTCACAAGAGTAGTTAGTTATTTATATCCCTCTGAATATCTATTGATATGTTATTAGGACTTGTAGGAAAACCTTCCTGTGGAAAATCAACTTTCTTTAAGGCAGCCACGCTTGCAGATGTTTTAATTGCTTCTTATCCTTTCGCAACAATAACTCCCAATCATGGGATGGGCTATGTTAAAGTTAACGCACTTTGTAAAGAACTTGGAGTAAAATGTAATCCGCGAACAGGTTTTTGTACAGGAGAAACAAGATTTGTCCCGGTAGAATTAATGGATGTGGCAGGTTTAGTCGCGGGGGCTTCTGAAGGAAAAGGATTGGGAAATAAATTCTTAGATGAGTTAAGACAAGCTGACATGTTTATTCAAATCGTAGATGCATCTGGAACAACAGATATTGAAGGAAGAGAAGGAATTGGAAATCCTATGGAAGATGTAAAAATGTTAGAGAACGAATTGAACAAGTGGTATGAAGGCATCTTCAAAAAAGTTTGGGATAAACTCTCAAGAACTATTCAGAGTACAAAACAAAATTTTCCAGAGGCTGTAGCAAAACAATTTTCAGGATTACGAGTTTCCGAGGACGATGTAAAAGAAGTTCTAATAAAATTAAAACTTAATTCTGAACAACCAACTTCTTGGTCGGAAAAAGATTTAACAAATTTCACAAAGACTCTAAGACATCTAACAAAACCAATGTTAATCGCAGCAAACAAGATAGATAAGTTAGGAGCAAAAGAAAATTTAGAAAAACTAAAACAAGAATTTCCAGAAATATTAATAATCCCTTGTTCCTCAGATTCTGAATTAGCTTTGCGTGAAGCAAGTAATAATGAATTAATTGAATATATTCAAGGCGACTCAACTTTCACAATCAATGAAGACAAAGTAAATACAAAACAAAAAGCAGCACTAGAATTAATTCAAAAAAACGTTTTAGATGTTTATGGTTCAACAGGAGTTCAAGAAGTTTTAGACAAAGCAGTATTTGATTTATTGAAATATATTGCAATTTTTCCTGCGGGTTCGAAATTATCAGATAGTAAAGGCAATATTCTTCCAGATTGTTTTTTACTTCCAAAGTGTTCAACGGCACTTGACTTCGCATATCATTTACATACAGATATTGGAGATAAATTTGTAAAAGCAATTGATGTTAGAACAAAGCAACCCGTCGGGAAAGACCATGCATTAAAACATCGAGATGGAATTGAAATTATGACTTCTTGAGGGAATATAAAATGGAAAGTAAGCAAAGCTTTTTATGACTATCGGTTTCTATAATCCATTTCAAATAAGAATTATTCTTATAAACTCCCGAGCTTCAGACTAAAACAATGAAACACATAATCGAGTCCCAACAATTCACCCTCGAAATTCTTTTAAAATTATTCAAACGCGCCGACGAACTCAGAAACACATCTTCCGATTCTCTAAAAGGAAAAGTCCTAACAACTCTCTTCTACGAACCAAGCACACGAACACGATTAAGTTTCGAGGCAGCAATGCTAAAACTCGGAGGACAAGTAATGGGAACGGAGAACGCAAAAGAATTCTCGTCGATAGCCAAAGGCGAATCCCTCGAAGACAGCATTCGTGTTATCGCAGGATACTCAGACGCAATCGTAATGCGACACAGTGAAACAGGCTCGGCAGAAAAAGCAGCCCTAGTAAGTTCAGCCCCAATCATAAACGGTGGCGACGGTAAAGGACAACATCCAACCCAAGCACTCCTTGACATATACACACTATATCGCGAACTCGGACGAATAGAAAACATAAAAATCGCAATGGTAGGAGACCTCGCCTCAGGCAGAACGGTCAGATCGCTATGCTACCTCTTAGGAAAATTCCCCGGCATCGAAATCACCTTCGTCTCCCCAGAAAATCTAAAGATAAGCTACGACATTAAAGAATACCTAAACAAACACCAAGTCCCATTCAGAGAAGAAACCGACCTAGGAAAAATTCTCCCAGAAATCGACGCAGTATACATGACTCGAATACAAAAAGAAAGAATCAGTCAAGAAGATTATCAAAACGCAAAAGGAAAATACGTAATCAACGAAACAAACCTCCAACTCATAAAACCCGACGCTATAGTCATGCACCCCCTCCCCCACATCGAAGAAATCAACCTCCCAATTGAACTAGAAAAAAACGATAAAAGAATCGCTTACTTCCGCCAAGCCGAAAACGGACTCTACATCAGGATGGCTCTACTAGAAGAAATCATGGCCTAAAAATTTATAACCTTCCCCCAGCTTATCCTATCATGAAACTCTCAATAAAAGTCCAACCAAATTCAGGCAGACAAGAAATCCAAAAATCCATCGACGGCAAAATCCAAAAAGTCTTTTTAAAAAAATCAGCAAAAGATAATAAGGCAAACATCGAACTAGAAAAATTCCTATCAAAACATTATAATAAACAAGTAAAAATAATCAAAGGTCATACTTCAAAAAACAAAACAATAGAAATACCCGATGGCAATTAAATACTACCAAGCCCCAGACATTCAGAAAATCGCAGAAGAGGTCGTCGATAAACTTGATTGGAATCACATCCACCTCGAACACGTCGCATTCATAAGAAGTTTCGGATCCGCAGCCCGAAGAACAATAGCACGATGCCACGCCCTCGGCAAAGCCATGCAAATCGGGATGCAACGAAAAAAAGGATTCTATCTAATTGAAGTCATCTCAGAAAAATTCGACAAACTCCCTGTCGACGAACAACTAAAAGTAATCATTCACGAACTAATGCACATCCCAAAATCCTTCGGCGGCGGATTCATACATCACAACAAAGTCCATGACGCATCCGTAAACAAAGTCTACAATAATTACTGCAACCTAAAAAAAGACAACGACGAAATAGAATGGCTCTAGAAAAATGAAAAATGAAAAAATCATATTAAAACATAATAACAAAAAGTACCCATTAATAGTAGGAGAATGTAATCTTTTTGAGAAATTCTTAGGATTAATGTTCTTTAAACAAAGAGTGCTGTTGCTATTTAATTTAAAAAAACCACGAAGATTAAAAATTCATTCATTATTTTGCAGTCCTTTTCTCGCAGTTTATACCGACAAGGAAAACAACATACAAGAAATTATACCAGTAAATTCATGGAGATTATTAATTCTTCCCGTCGACAAATATAACAAATTAGTAGAAATTCCCCGAATACCAAAATATTCAGGTTTAATAAAAGGACTTTTAGAAATCCCATTATCACTAATAAATGATAAATCCCCGTCGACAAATATTCATCGTCGACAATAGAAACATTTAAATAGAAAATTGATTTACTAAAGTTATCTTACTAACTAAGAGGTGAAAAGGAGGTTAAAAAAATGGGAAAAATAATTGTTAAAAACGTAATCAAGCGAAAACCAGGACATTTATATTATGTAGATGGAAAGGGAAATGTTTGTTCGGCTGTGATGGCTCGGGGCGGTAAGAAGAAGAAAGCTGTCAAGAAAAAAGCTGTTAAAAAGAAAGTAGTCAAGAAAAAAGTAGCTAAAAAGAAGAAAAAGTAAATCTTCTTACAAATTATTATTTTTTTAATTTATCATATTCAATGAATCTCCCTCGTTAGGGAGCTTGGGAGATTCATTATTTTTTATCTTTTCATATAATTCTCAATCGCCAATTTCAAAGCATCAGCAGCCAAATTGGAACAATGAATTTTTATTGGAGGTAACTGACCTAGGGCCTCAGCAACATCTTTATTACTAATCCTTTTTGATTCTTCTAATGTCTTTCCTTTAGCTAGCTCAGTAAGCATACTTGACGAAGCAATGGCAGCCACACAGCCCATTGTCTGGAACTTAATCTCTTTAATCTTGCCGTCTTTAATCTTTAACATAATTTTCATAACATCTCCACAAGTAGGATTTCCTACAGTTGCCTCAGCGTCGGGTTTTTTTATCACACCCATATTCCGAGGATTCTGAAAATGATCCATCACATTCTTATTATAATCCACATTACCTCTCATCATTCAACTCCTTAATCAACTCATCAACATCAACCCCATGCGCCTTCGCTCCATTCTCAATTGTCTCAAACTGTGCCATCGGACAACCGCCACAAAAAAGCCCACGCTCCGCCAATTTATCAGCAGCGTTTTTATTCTCAACAATTAATTCCGCAAAAGTCATTTCCTTACTTATTTTCTTTTTTGCCATTTTTATCTCCATCAAATTTAAACGGACTAATCTCCCTCAGCTTCCCAACCTTTTCCCTAACCTTCTCAATAACATAATCAGCATCCTTATCACTAATATCCGAACTAAGCGTCAACCGAATACTCCCATGAATATACAACTCTTCAACACCCAGAGCCTTCAAAACATAACTCTCTTTCAACTTCGTCGAAGCACATGCCGAACCAGTCGAAACACAAATTCCCTCGCCATCCAACATCAACATCAAACTCTCCCCCTCAATCCCATAAAATGAAACATTAATATTATTATAAACCACATTCTTCAAAGATCCATTAATCCTCGCCCCATCAATCTCCAACAAACCCCTAACCATTTTATCCCGAACCTTCTCAATCTTTTCCTTATCAATATTAATCTCCAAAGCCGCAGCCAACCCAATAATCCCTGGAACATTCTCAGTCCCGCTCCGCAATCCCCCTTCCTGCCCACCACCAGTTATAATAGCAGAAATCTTAGTCCCTTTCTTAACATACAAAAACCCAACACCCTTCGGAGCACCAAACTTATGCCCCGAAACCGAAAACAAATCAACATTCTTAATATCCAAATCAATCTTCTTAAAACTCTGAACAGCGTCGCTATGAAAATAAACCCCCTTCTTCTTACAAATCTTCCCAATCTCATCAACAGGCTGAACAGTCCCAATCTCATTATTAACATGCATCACCGAAACAACCAAAGTATCATCCCGAATCTTAGCAGAAATATCCTCAACAGAAACAACACCGTCCCCATTAACCCCAACATAATCAACATCATAACCGCACTTCTCCAAAGCCCGACAAGTCTCCAAAACCGAAGGATGCTCAATAACAGAAGTCACAATATGCTTCTTATTAGGATTAGCCAAAGCCAGCCCACGAATAGCCAAATTATTAGACTCAGTCCCACTAGCAGTAAAGACCAATTCAGAAACACCACACCCAACAAACCTAGCAATCTTCCCCCAAGCTTCAACCAATTTCTCACCAGCCCTCCGACCAACAGAATGCTGACTAGAAGCATTCCCATAATTCTCCAAAAACATCTCATTAACTTTCTTAGCAACCTCAGGATCAACCTTTGTCGTCGCTGCGTTGTCCAAATAAATTTCCATCTTAGTATTTCGGCTCACAACCACAAAAATTTACTACATCTTTATTATATTTTTTACAAACTTCACAAGAACACTTCTTATCTTTCATATATTTTAAAAGTCGTTGCATCTCACCGAGCGCCGTCTTCGGATTCTTAGCAATAATCTTCGCAGATTTGGCAACCTCTTTTTTAACTTCCGGGGGCAATTTAATCTTGTTTGCTCGTTTATTCGATAGATATTGGGAAACCGCAGCCTTACTAATACCTAGAAGAGCCCCTGCTTGCTCATAACTCATTTCATATTTTTTAGTCAATAGCTTCGCTAACTCTTTCCGAATAGCCGGAATGATATACCAAACTTCGATTTCTTGAGGTAACAAATACATGTTAACGATAGTTAACTTCCCTTTATAAGAATTACGGATATGGTGTTAACTAACTGAAATTGCTTGAACGGGACATCCGGCAATCGCATCCTTAACACAAGGAGCATCCTCAGATTTCACAACCGCCTTCCCGTCCTTCATCTCAAAACCCTTCGGACACGTCGCAGCACAAGCACCACAACCAATGCATGTTTCCTGATTAACTACTATTTTTTGGACCATCAATCACCCCTACCTCAATTACTTCATTATTTATTTTAAAAGTCTCTTGCTCAATCTCCGGCGTATTTACCAAACCCCCTGTAATCACATTCCCTGTAACATTAGAGAGAATAGTCAAACCTACAAATGCCCCAACAATAACAATTATTCCAACAATAATCCAAATTATCTTTCGGCTAATAACCATATATATTTTAATTTAGACAGATTTATAAACTTAATCAAATTAATTAATTTATGATAACTTGGATTTTAATTGCAGTTGCCGTTGTTATAATTTTTATTTTCTTCATGTACTACAACCGGTTTGTAAGGCTAACGCATCAAATAGATAATTCTCTTGCACAAATTAATGTTCAATTAAAAAAGCGTTCGGACTTAATTCCAAATTTATTATCTGCAGTTAAAGGTTATATGAAACACGAAAAGGGGATAATCAAAGAAGTAACTGACGCAAGAAAAGCTTTAGTTGGGGCAGAAGGTGTTGAGGCAAAAATGAAAGCTGGGAATAAATTACAATCGGCTTTGAAATCAATATTCGCAATCGCAGAAGGATACCCAGACTTAAAGGCGAATACAAACTTCCTTCACTTACAACAAGAACTATCCGCAATCGAAGACAAAGTCGCATATGCAAGACAATATTATAACGACGGGATTATGTCTTATAATGTTATGACTACTGTCGTTCCAGGAAAATGGTTCGCATCAATGTATGGATTCAATAAGCGGGAATACTTGAAGATTGCAGAAGCAGAAAAGGCAGTTCCAAAGGTTGAATTCTAAAATAACTTTCATAATATAGTATATTAAAACATATATAATAGAGTATATAGATAAAATGGAACAAGCAAGACTATCATTCCACGAAGAAATTCGTAAAAATAAAATCAATTCATTCTTCCTAATCGGAATTGTCTTAGTGGTCCTTCTAGCTTTAGTCTATTCAATAGGATTCATCATGGGCGGCGACTTCTTCTTTATAATCCTAATCGTCGGGACAATCATCTCAATCCTATACGTCGTCGGAGGTTACTACAAATCCGCAGACTTAGCAGTCGCCGCATCAAACGCAAAAAAGGCAAATGGACCTGAATACCGGCAATATCATAATATTGTAGAAGGACTTTGTTTGGCCTCAGGACTTCCAAAACCAAAACTCTACGTCATGCACAATCAACAAATCAACGCATTCGCTTCTGGGAGGGATCCTAAACATGCAGTAGTTTGTGTAACTGATGGAGCTATAGAAAAATTGACTAAACAAGAACTTGAAGGAGTCTTAGCACATGAACTCTCTCATGTCGCAAATTATGATATTCGTTTCATGACACTGACTGCAGTCCTTGTCGGAATGATAGCAATCATATCCCAAATTTTTCTAAGAACTCTTTTCTGGTCTTCAATGACTGGTGGCAGAAGAAATAATAGTAGCGGAGATGGAAAAGGACAAATGATCATGATGGTAATCGGAATCGCCTTAGCAATCCTCGCTCCGATTGTAGTCGCACTTGTTCAACTTGCAATCTCACGAAAGCGAGAATATGTCGCAGATTCAAGTGCAGTTAAGTTTATGCGAACTCCTACCGGACTAATTGGCGCATTGACAAAAATCAAAGATAATACCCCGATGAAAGTATCTGGGGCAGTCGCTCCATTGTTTTTGGCTAAGCCGACGAGGGAAAAGGAATGGTTCCAAACTCATCCTCCATTAAGTAAGAGGATTGCTAGATTGGAAAGGATGTAATTACTTCCCCAATTTCAAAAAATCATAAGCAGCCTTCGCCGCCAAAACTCCATCTGCCGTAGCTGTTATCGTCTGCTTGAATGGATTAGCCGCCCCATCGCCAGCAGCATAAACGCCCTTAACCGAAGTTCTCCCAACCCTATCAATAATAATATATCCACCCTCATCTGTTTTAAGATTCAACTCCTGAAAAATTTCCGTGCTTGGTGTGGAACCAATCTCAATGAAAACACCATCAACTGCTAGGGTATCCTTAGTTAATTTTTCTCCAATCGAAGATTCTAATTTCAAACTATTAACTTTAGAATCTCCAATAATTTCAACAGGCTTAGAATTATAGATAATCTCAATATTTTTCTTAGATAGAATATTTTGGAGATTAATTGGCTCTGCCCTCATCTTTCCTTTCCTATAACTAATGTAAACTTTTTTACAAATATCTGACAGATAAATCGCGGACTTCGCAGCAGCATCCGCGCCACCAATAACTGCAACAGTTTTCCCTTTGAAAAAATTTCCATCACAAGTAGCACAATATGAAACTCCTTTTCCAGATAATTTTTCTTCACCTGGAATCCCTAACTTCCGATGCTCTGAACCTAAACTAGTAATTAGGGCCTTGCCTTCATATTTTTTATCACCGACCATAGCAACAAAACCGCTCTTCGCTTTAGCCAACTTATCAACATTCCCTATAACAAAAACTGCACCAAATTCTTTAGCCTGCTTTTCAAAAGTTTTCATTAAATCAACTCCCGAACCAATGTGCCCCGGATAATTTTCAATAGGTCCAGAATAACTTGTTGCCCCGCCAATCAACTTTCCAATTATCACTGTCTTAAGACCATACCTCCCTGCATAGATAGCTGCCGCCATCCCGGCCGGTCCAGTTCCAAGAATCATCAAATCATAAATACCTTCCACCATCTTATAAACAAATTTCTTCTCTTTTTATATTTATTCCTCGGAAAGTTTAAATAACTCAAATAGCTATTTCATATATGGATGTTAAAGAGAAGTTGGAGTTGATAAAAAGAAACGCGGCAGAAGTTTTAGGTGAAGAAAAATTGGGTGCTTCCTTAAAGAAGAAACAACCAATAGTTTATTGTGGTTATGAGCCTTCTGGAGATTTACATATTGGACATTATGTAACAATTCTGAAACTAAAAGATTTTGAAGATGTAGGATTCAAGGTAAAAATATTACTCGCAGATTGGCACGCATGGCTAAATAAAAAAGGCGATTGGGACTTCATTAATACCCAAGTAAAAAAATGGGGGAAAGCTTTCAAAAAGATTGGACTAAAAAATCCTGAGATTGTTGTTGGAACTTCCTTTCAAAGAAAACCCGAATATTTCGACGATGTACTTTCCCTAGCCGCAAAATCTACACTGAATCGAGGACTTCGAGCAATGCAAGGCGTCGCAAGAGATATCGACCATGCAAAAGTTACACAATTATTCTATCCCTTTATGCAAGTCGCAGATATGAAAGCTCTTAAGGTAGATGCTGTCGTCTCCGGAATGGAGCAGAGAAAAATTCATATGATTGCAGTAGAAAGTTTGAAAGATATAGATTATCCAGTCCCTGCATTCGTCCACACAAGTTTAATCCCTTCATTAAAGGGTGCCGACGTCGGAAAAATGTCTTCCTCAGAAACAGGAGGATTAATTTCAGTAAAGGATTCTTCAGAAGATATAAAAAAGAAAATTTCTAAAGCATATTGTCCTGAAGGAAAAGAAAATCCAATATTAGATATCACAAAAATTTTAATCTTTCCAGTATTCACAGAATTAGAAATCTCGCGTCCAGAAAAATTTGGAGGAAATGTAACTTATGATAGTTATGAAGATTTAGAAAAAGATTTTTTAGAAAAAAAATTACACCCAATGGATTTGAAAAACGTCGTAGGAGAAAAGTTAGCCGAGATGTTCAAAAAAATTCGTTAACACTCTATCCCAAACATTTATATATTTCTTCTTCTTATTTTAATTATGCAAACGCAAAAAAGGATGTGTATTAAGAATTCTTACGTCCCTTTAGCGTGTGCTCACTTGACCTTTATTGGCTTCTGGTAAACACGCGACATATTTTTTCTAAGTTCTATGGAACAAAAAATTCATGTCGCTATACAGGCATCTAGTTCAAAAAAAATTCACGAGGATTGTTTATCTTGCGGTTACAACATCGTCCATCCGCTTTGTCCAGAATGTATCGCCAAGGGATTTAAACAATGGCTCAAACGCTTTCCAAAAGATGAAGAAAAAATTCGAAAGAGAATAAACAAATTTCTGAGAGCACATAGATATTACGAGGGTTGTTCAAAAAAATGTGTATCATGCGGAAAACAAAACGTCCACATTTGCCCATACTGTTTCACCGAATACTTGTATAAAATTATTAAAGAGGCAGGTTTAGGTGTTCGAGCGTTATCGGAGTTCCTGTTCATCTTTAACTTTGATTTCGAACACAAAGGATATTCACGAGAATTAGATGCCTTCGGAGGATACTAACCAAAAAGTCTTAAAGCGCAAATCTTCTTCTCTAATTATGAAAAAAGTAACATTAGATAATGTTTCATGTTTTCATTTGTCCATCCAGGAAGGTGGAAAATGAAAAAAGCGTTAGTATTATACTCTGGAGGACTCGATTCTCGGTTAGTTGTGTGTATGCTCCAAGAGCAAGGTTACAAAGTTGAAGCATTATATTTCGCACTCCCCTTCGGATGCAGTTGTCCTAATTGTAAAAAAATAGATAACTTAAAATTAACAATTTTAGATGTAACAAAAGAACCCCTCTTATCCGAATACCTTTCAATATTAAAGAAACCAAAATATGGAACTGGTTCTGGGATAAATCCTTGTATCGATTGTAAGATTTTCATGTTCAAAAAAGCGAAGGAATATGCTGATAAACATGACTATGATATTATTGCAACTGGTGAAGTTCCGGGGCAACGACCAATGTCACAGACAGCTTCAGCACAAAAAAAGATTGATGATGAAATAAAGTTCAAAATTATAAGACCGCTAGCAGACGCTGGATTCCATGGACGTTCAAGAAAAAAACAAATGGCTCTTGCAGAAAAATATAAAATAAAATACCCAGGTCCTGGTGGAGGATGTTTCTTATGCGAAAAAGAACCTGTGAAAAGATTAAAGACATTACTGAAAAATAATTTAATCACTGAAAAAACATTATCGTTAACGATGATTGGAAGACATTTTTTTATCAATAAAATTTGGTTCGTCGTAGCAAGAAACGAATTAGAAAGTGGGGTTATAGATAAATTTGATACAATTCTTGAAGGTGAAAAAGGAAAACCAACAGTCTATTTCTCAAACAAAAAAGGCAAACAAAAAGCTTTAGAACTTCAAGAATCTTATTCAACTGGATCAGAGGATAGAATTAAATTTGAGGAATTGAAACTATGAGTAAAACAGTTTGGACATTCACAAACCAGAAGGAACTTAACAAATCGCAGTTTATAGATTATTTTGAACGAAAAGTTTTCCGAACAATTCGTAAATATGATATGCTACCCAAGAATAAAATTATTACTCTAATGAAATCGGATGGTTTGAATACTCAAGTTCTAGAAAAAATAATTGAGAAAAAGTTTAAGGTAAACTGGGGCACAAAACCAAACATTTCAACAGATAATCTTTCACAAATTGCTGAAGACACTTTCAAGACAATTCTAAAAGGAAATTTCAAAAAACAAATTACGAAGAACGCACCACTCGCCCAATTATCTGATAGGGAAGTAGAACTCTATGCAAAACTTACAAAGACAAAAGGAACAAAAAGAAAACAAGATAAAAAAATCCAGAATTTATTTGATAAATTCTTGAAGAAGAATCAAGATTTAGAACTTAATGTTGTGAAGGCTATTGGTCAATTGAATTAATTATTTTCTTTAACTCTCGAAAATCCTTGATAATATAATCAGGCTTCTCTTTCTTAATCGTCTTCAAATCTGACCAAGCACATTTATTATGAATCGCAATAGCATAGCATCCTGCCTCCCGCGCATACTTAATATCACTAAACCTGTCCCCAATATAAATTGCCTCATGCGGCTTAATCTTCATTTTCTTAAATAACTTTTCCAATAACTTGTCCTTATGCGAAAACTTATCTGCCCCGTAAACTTTTTTGAACAATCCCTTTAGCTCAAGTTTTTTGATAGACTTTTTCAAAAAATTAGTCTCTGAATTAGAAACAACAATCAAAGGATATTTTTTCTTCAAATCCCATAATGGTTTCACAGACACACATAATTTAATCCCGCCATCCATCGCTTCTTTAGTAAAATATTTATAGAATCTCTTCCGTACGGCATCAAGATGCCCGGGATTTAATCCCAATTCCTTAAGGATAACTTGCATCCGATTTCCCATCAATTCTAACAACTTATTCTGGTCAAACTTATATCCATATTCATCAAGCGTTCGCACCATAGATTTAAACGCAATACTATGTGCGTCGCTAATCGTCCCGTCGAAATCTAAGAATATTGCTTTAATCATTTTAATTCCTCCACCTCTTTTAATCCAGCTTCCAACTCCTCAGCCTTATGAACATCAGTCCCAACCAAAAATTTAATACCTAATTTTTTAGCCTCATCAATAATCCATTTACTAGGATACGACTCGCCACAAGGCTTCCTTAATCCGGATGTATTCAAATCCATTTTCATATTCTTCTTTTTAATCAATTTCAATGTTTTCATAATTTCCTTCCTATACCAATCTTCTTCCCCCGAAAAATACTTCCCATCTTTATTCCAAAGTTTAATCAAATCAAAATGTGCAACAACATCAAAACAACCAGTATTAATTCCATCCCTTAAACTCGAATAATAAATCTTAACAAATTTCTGAATACTCCCTACCTTCTCAAGTATCTCTACAAAAGTTTCCTCTGTATTATCTATCGGAACTGAATCTTCTCCAACAATTAAGAAATGCATCGAGACAAGCTTATAATCATAATCCCTCTTTTTAGATTCCCTAATTATCCAATCCTTATACTTCTCAATCCAATCAAACTCAACACCCACCAAAATTTTAATCTTAGACTTATATTTCTTTTTCAATCTTTTCAATTCCAAATAATGTTCATCAGAATAATACTCATTTCCCCAATCCCTAAATCCTGGCGGATGATGATAGTGGTCCGTAATTCCTAATACATCAAACTTCTTTTTTATTGCAAGTTTAATCAATTCTTCAGGCTTCAATTTTCCATCAGAACCTGTAGTATGTGTGTGGTAATTTACTTTCATTTTACCAATGTTCGCAAGGAATCTTAACGATAGATTTAGTTTTCAAAACCTTAGAAATAAATTTATCTTTACCTTCATAGTAAATTCCAAACTCGTTCATCTCTTCCTTATTTGTTTTAGGGTCTCCATAATCGTAAAAAAATCTATAGCCTAACTTTTTCCTAGCCACAAATCCTGTTTTTTCATATAATCCAGAAGTTTTATCTCCCGTAAATCCTAACCCGGTTTTACCTTTTTTCTTTAAGTATTCCAACATCCTCTCCATTAAAATAGCCCCATAGCCCTTCTTCTTTTTTATAGAAATAACATTGCCCATACCTAAAATATTATATATTTTACCAAGATAATTTATCCTAACTGGTTTTAATAGACCAAAGGAAACTATCTTTCCCTTATCTTTAATAAAAAAGAAAATACTCTCCATTTCCTCCTTAAACTCTTCTAATTCTTTTTCAATTTCTTTTTTCCCATCATCAAAATTTTTTAT
>Ga0208904_1000518_pt1 | contig 31696 bp, 25 predicted proteins | sample AntAceMetag02UKB_FD_184774 | JGI IMG/M metagenome (GOLD analysis project Ga0208904, IMG submission 184774) | Saline lake microbial communities from Ace Lake, Antarctica - Antarctic Ace Lake Metagenome 02UKB (SPAdes) (version 2) | ecosystem: Environmental > Aquatic > Non-marine Saline and...
ATGATTGGCGGAAAACTGGCCGCCAAAACGGTCGCTGCCGCCTCTCAAGCAGGGAAAAGTGATTTATCTGCCTTGTGGGCCTATAACCGGGACTGGTTTGTCGAGTCCGGCAGGGGGGCTAATTACGCAGCCCTGACAGCACTGCGAACCATACTCCAAAGACTGCCTGAGAAGGACAACGCCTACCTCTTTAAAAAGGATATTTTCAACGGTCAGATGTTGACCCAGTCCATCAATGGCATTTTTCAGGTTCCAACACTGCCTCTGATGCTGAAAACCCTTGTGCGGTGCCTTCCCAAACCCGGTTTGCTACTGCAATTGAACAAAGCGACCACCATTGGAACGGCCTTGCACAAACACTACCTGAAGTACCCGGCTACATGGAACAGGGATGTATTTGACAAATGGCGCGCGATCGCTGAGCGGTTGTTTTCAAAAACTGAGTAGCCTCACATTTCCCGGTAAGGTTTGTGCATATCCTGTCTAGAGATGGGAAAAAGATTTTTTTTCTTTATTTAACCACCTATCTCATCCATTTTGAGCTATAATGAGATAAAGCTTCTTTTTCAATCAGTCTTTTTAACAGCACAACCAACATTAGGTCCAAATGGCAGATGATTTTGATGAGGATAGCCTCTTCGACGGATCGAGCAGCGCAAAATCAAGACCCTCATTCAGTGCCGATGAGGAAGAAGATATTCCCCATGGCGAAGTGGATTATATCCACGACGTGCCCATCGCCATGATCGCACAGGTCGGGTCGGTGAAAAGAAGCATGAGAGAGATTCTGAAGCTGAAGCCGGGCTCCACGGTCGAATTCGAGAAAGTCGTCGGTGAGCCGATGGATGTGCTGATTGGCGGTCGTCTGATGTGCCGCGGGGAGATCGTGGTGGTCAACGAACGATACGGAATACGGATCAGTGAAGTGATACGGGCTGAAGATACCGATGCAGAACTGAAAAAGACCTGATTGAGTTCAGCTGATCTGAACTTTTACTAAGGCACCTCCCGACCTCAGAGGTGCTTCTGCCCAGACCTGCTGTTATACTTTCCTTCAGTATTCCCAAAACCTGTTAGTATTTCATCAGCCAGTCAACTCTCAAGTCCTAAAAATATTCCATGACTCGGATCTGGTCCGTTTTTGTGGTATCGCAAATACCATTATCGCAAGAGATAAAAAAGAGCCCCTCCATAAAACTCAGATAGTTTCCGGTACTCTATCGTTCTGGAACTCGAAGAAACCACACCTGAATCAAATCGCCGTTGCAATATGAATGTTCAGTTGTTCAATGGTGATGATGTGAATTCCTGACAGAGTCAACAGATGGTGATGGTGTGAATTCCTGACAGAGTCAACAGATCTCGATGACCCCCATTACCTTGACAGACTGGTTAAGCATCTCTAATGTAAAAAGAAATGACTGTTTTTCGGAAATCGGACATATCTTGTCCCGGAAGAGACAAATACAGTACTGACACTGGGCGGAATAGTGGTGGGCTTCACCAGAATTTAATCGTTAAGGGGAAATATGAGCGGCAGCAGTTTTGGAAAAATATTCAAGATATCCACATTCGGTGAATCCCACGGTAAAGGCGTCGGCGTCATCATTGACGGCGTCACACCCGGTATTGAAATCGACGCAGCAGACATCCAGTTTCAGCTGAATAGAAGAAAGCCGGGCCAGTCTGACATTACCACCCCCCGCAAGGAATCCGACCAGATTCATATTCTCTCCGGTGTTTTCGAAGGGAAAACGACGGGCACCCCCATGGGTTTGGTTTTATATAATAAAGACCAGATAAGCTCGGATTATAACGCGATTAAGGATCTCTTCAGACCTGGGCATGCAGATTTCACCTATCTCCAAAAATACGGGATTCGTGACCACAAAGGCAGCGGCAGGGCCTCGGGCAGAGAAACCTCCGCGCGAGTGGCCGCGGGCGCCGTGGCCATGAAAATTCTGAAAGAGAAAGGGGTTCAGATCACCGCCTATACCATCAAAGCGGCTGGCATCAGCTGTGAAAACAGAGACCTTTCGGTGATAGAACATAATAAAATGAGGGCCTGCGACAGCCAGGCCGCTGCGAAAATGGAGCAGAAAATCCGTGCCCTGGCAGAAGAGGGGGACAGCGCCGGTGGTATCATTGAATGTATTGCAACCGGTGTCGCACCGGGCCTCGGCGAACCTGTCTTTGAGAAGATCGATGCCGAACTGGCCAGGGCGGTCATGTCTCTGGGAGCTGTCAAGGCCGTCGAATTCGGACTCGGATTTGCCTGTGTGGACATGAAGGGCAGCGAGCACAACGACAGCATGGACAGCCAGGGATTCAAAACGAATAACGCCGGGGGCATGATCGGCGGCATCACTACCGGAGAGGATATTATCTTTAGAATCGCTGTCAAACCGACCTCCTCCATCAGCAAACCTCAGAATACAGTCGATGTGTCTGGGGAGGAGCAGATTATCCGCACAGAGGGCCGGCATGACCCCTGTATCTGTCCGAGAATCGTCCCGGTGGTGGAGGCCATGACGGCCCTGGTTCTGATCGATATGTATAAAAGAGAAGCTGCGCTGTTATCATAAAAAGGGATCGTCATATCTGAGCCAGGAGAACCCCCTCAATCTGTGGGGGTTGTTTTTTTCAGTTCTTTCAGTATTTCAGTCTCTGTTTTTTTATTCTTAAAGACCCGTTTCACAAAAGAATCTGCATTATCCCAGTTGATATAATCCCTGACGTCGTGGGTTTTCCAGAACTCTTTTTCTTCCTTTTCACTTTCAAAATCAGGCATTTTTTTAGCCATACATCCTGTACTGGATAAATATTCAGGGCCCTTCAAAAGTAGCTATTCCGCATGGACCTCGCCAAATGAATTTTGAATCAAAACCCTCTCGGCTCTGGCAATTTGGTAAATAGATACCTTCGAAATCGCTTATCACGGATCATGATTATGGAGAGAATATCATTGATAGTTTGATCAAAATCCCATTTATTTTTGAGGTAGAAAAGCTGCCCATCTTTTTTATTAGCCTTTTTTTATCCAGTGACCTGATTTGATCGAGTGCAATCTGCCCTTTCTTTTTTTGAAAGGTACAATCAACTCGAAAAGGATAGTCACGAATGGTGCTTGTTAACGGTGCAATGATAATTGTTTTTAATGGTTTGTTCATTTCATCGGGGGAGATAATCACGGCAGGTCTTGTCTTCCTCATCTCAACACCCTTTGTCGGATTTAGATCCACTAGGTAGACATCGCCTCTCACCATGTCCATTCCTCTTCATCGAATTCGTTTGTGATTTCCTCAAACTCTGTCAGACTGCCAATGTCTTTATGTTCAGCTTCAGCCAAGACCTTTTTGATTTGCTTTTCCCATCCGTCCCTTGGATTACTTGGTTTTAAAATAATTAGATCGCCCTTCCTTTCAGCTACAACTTTGCTGGACGTTATCCCATCCAACAACGATTTGGGTAATCGAACACCTTTGGAATTACCGATTTTTACAATATCTAAGATCATCATAAACCTCACTTTGTAGTTACATCGTTTTATATATTACAGTGTAATTACATATTTAATATTTGTCAATATCGCCTGTTCCGTATTTCATATATGGTTCCTCCCGTTTGTCAATTCGAAATATGCAAATTTAGTTCAGATGCGTCCATATATCCGGTATCTTTATTGAGATCTATTATCTCAGTACCCTTATGAAATGTGCGCTTTGTCTCCTAATCATTTTATCGATTTTTAAAAATCCTGAAATAGATAAGGTTTTGACAAAGCCAGTCTGACTTATTTTGCCATAATTTCTATTGACTATCGCATTGAAGGAAAAGTTTGTTTAAATATCAATAGCCAGATGCTAATTTAAAATCATATTGTTGATTATGAGCGATCATACTCCAGGCTATCCTTGCATTTTTATTGGCTAATGCCACTGCTGCTTTGTTGTAACCTTTAACAGCCTCTAGTTTTGAAATCCACAGGTCCAATGAACTTAGCTTTTCACCCCTTTCATTTTTACGCTTAACACTCGCAACAACTGAACGGGCACCATGCACCAAAAGAGTTCGAAGATATCTGTCCCCTCTTTTGCTGATACCTAAATTCATGTTTTTACCTCCCGTCCCGGTGTGTTTAGGGACTAGGCCAAGCCAGGCCGCAAACTGTCTGCCATTTTTAAAAACGCTTGGGTCGCATAAAGCGATTGACAATGCGGTGGTTGTGATCAGTCCTAGACCTGATACTTCAGATAATCGTTGGCTAACAGGATCTTGATCAAAGTAAATCTTGAGCTTGTTATCATACGTTTTTATCTTGTCATTTAGGGCAATGAGTTCTGAATACAGTTCCTGAAATACTTCTATTCCTTTGTAGCTTAACTGTTGCTCCTCACGGGCCAATAATTCCTGTATCACCATTATTAGTGCTGGCTGTCCCTGAGGGACGACTGTTCCAAACTCACCCAAAAGCCCTCTGATCTCATTCATTAAAGCTGTCCGGTTCTTCATCAGGCGACTTCTGACCCGATGGACCATTTGTAACTCTTGTTGCCAAACTTGTTTGATGGCAACAAAATTCATATTAGGTCTAATTGCGGCCTCAGTTATGGCTTCTGCATCTGCAGCATCATCTTTATTGCCTTTAACAAACGGTTTAACATACTGAGGAGCAATCAGTTTAACCTCATGACCAGACTTTGAAAATGTGCGAGCTAAATAATTACTTCCAGCACAAGCTTCCATTACAATTATGCATGGATTAAGGTTTGCAGTAAAATCCATCATCTTCTTTCGGGTAAAACAACGTTTTAGAATGCACTGGTCTCTGCTATTGATACCGTGCAGCTGAAACTTGGATTTTGCAATATCGATCCCCAACATTTTAATTGTCTTATCCATGGTAGTTCCTCCTTTGATAATGAATGGGTTAATAGATTTTCCATTCTGACTCAATTGAAGCCTCGTTTCATTTTAATTGTCTTATCCATGGTAGTTCCTCCTTTGATAATGAATGGGTTAATAGATTTTCCATTCTGACTCAATTGAAGCCTCGTTTCAAGGGAGGAACCATTCCATTATTTTAGGTCAAATTTAGTTGTCTAATAATGGCTTATAAGGATGACCCAAAGTGGTCCTTAAAAGAAAAAGCAGACGATAATACCTATCTACCGCTACCCGAATTACCTATTGCAGTCATCGACGTTAAAATAACCTGGCGATCCGATCGCTTCTTTTTCAAAACCCAGTTTTATCCAAATCCAAGCCCTATATAGCCCATTCCCTAGTAATATTAAATCCTCTCTCGTTAACTTCCGGGACACACGAATCTTCTAGCGAAATTCTTAAAAAACAAAGAAATGGCTATGATTTGATGTAGTTACAGCAAGTGCAGAGACTAATTTGGAAGGTATTGAGGGTAAAATGGTGGAGGTGATAATGATTTTTCCCCCATCTGAATTTAAAATTGTGGAATAATCTCCAGAACGGGAGTATAATAATAATAGCAACAGCCCATTGAGTCACAAGGCAATTTGGAGGTTAACCATTATTCTGGAGGAAGATATGCCTGAATTCAGTGTATTACAAACCGTCATAGCGGTGGGTATTATCGCGTTTTTTGTGGTATTTTATCTCCGGCGTTCCTGGTTCTGGTTTTGGAAAGTCACTAAGCTGTTCAAGCAGTTTGAAGAAGTAGAGCAGGTGACCATCTCAACCAATCAAGAGGTTAAAGAACTGAACAGGAAGATATCTGAATTGATCACGATGCTGGAAAAACGACAGGGTTAAAGCATCAGAAAACGGTTCATTTGTAGCTATCTTGTTGTCCATTTCCCATATTTATTTTCGATAATACTTATCCTATCTTCGTTTTTTCGAAGGGTAGGGGTGCGCTTCAAGCGCTGCACGTTTCTGCCTGTTCTTTTTGCCGATATCCTTTTCCACAAAAATTGAGGCGTCACTATCCAAAGACTTTTCAGTATGGTACATCAACGTTGCCTGAGAGGAGGGCGTGGGGGTGAAAACCTGAATCTGCTGGGGTCTGAATCCCAGTATTTTACGGGAAAAAGATTTCAGTTGCTTCATGTCGGTTTCCTTACATCCCGGAAATGCCGCAATAAAATAACAAGTCAGAAACTGTTTCAAGCCCAGACGTTTGTTAATCTGGTCAAACAGTTTTTTAAAGGCAACAAACTGCTCGATGCCCGGTTTGCCCATCAATTTTAAGATATTGAGCTCGGAATGCTCCGGGGCGATTTTCAGCTGCCCGGAAATATGATGTTTGATAACCTCCTCCAGATATTCCAACCCATGCTTTGTGTCTCCTAGAACCAGATCATGGCGAATTCCCGAAGCGATAAACACTTTTTTGATCTTGGGTAACTGTCGCAGTTTACGCAGGAGATTGATCTGGCGTGTGTGATCAACCTTCAGGGTGTTGCAGATTTCAGGTGAGAGGCAGCGTTTGTCGCTACAGGTACCATTCCGTTTGTTCTTTTTGCATTCAAATCCATACATATTGGCCGTTGGGCCCCCCACATTCTGGATAATACCTTTGAAATTACGCTTGTTTGTGAGCTTTTTTGCTTCGGCAATAATCGAATGCTCATTTCTGCTGATGACGGTCTGACCCTGATGTATGGCGATTGAGCAGAAATTGCATTGCCCGTAACAACCCCGGTGAGAGATGATCGAGAAGCGGATGGTGTCCAACGCCCGCACCTCTCCCTGATCACGATAGAATGGGTGCACATCATGTTCATAGTCCAATTCATGAATATGATCGAGTTCTGCAGGAGTTGGATTCACCTGGGGAGGGTTTTGAATCAAGTAGCGGGTATCCTGTTTCTGGCAAAGCCCCTGTGCGGAGAGTGGATCACTGTTGGCATAAAACAGCTTGAACATCTCAGTAAATTTGCCTTTTTCTTTTTCAACCAGACTGTGAGCAGGCAGCTCAAGGTAATCCGCTCGCTTTTCTTTGGCAATGTAACAGGTTCCTCGAATATCGCGGGTATCTTTCCCTGTCTTGAGGCTCTCTGCGATTTCGATGGTCGTCTTCTCTCCCATGCCATAGACCAGAATGTCGGCTTTGGCATCAAAGAGGATTGAACGTCGAATTTTATTGTTCCAGTAGTGATAGTGGGAAATACGCCTGAGACTGGCTTCAATCCCACCGATCACAATGGGCTTGGTATTTTTGAAATATCGCCGCACCAAGTTGGTATAGGCAATCACCGCCATATCCGGTCGACGACTGTTTTTACCCCCCGCAGTTAAGTCATCTTCATTGCGTTTTTTCTTTGTGGCGGTATAGTTCGAGACCATGGAATCCATACAACCTGCGGTGATACCCCAAAAAAGGGAAGGCTCTCCCAGTCGACCAATATCAGCATCCGTGTACATATCCGGCTGTGCGATAATGCCCACTCTGTAACCGGCGTCGACCAACACTTTTCCGATGACCGCCACACCGATATAGGGTGAATCAATATAGGTATCGCCAGTGACCAGGATCACATCAAGCGTATCCCAGCCGAGGGTCTTCAGTTCGTTTCGGGTCGTAGGCAGATATTGAGTCACAATGTATTTTATAAATTAAAGTGATCACGTGGGCGATTCTGGAGAAGAGGACCAAGAGAGTGTAAAATAGAATCAACTCAGTCCGACTACTCATATTAGCAAATAAGATTGGCAACGGATAGGGTCCGATCCTGAAATGAACTATCCTGACTATGAAACACTCGATTCACCAACACCGGGTGTCGGAATAGGCCAAGTTCTCGGATGAAATGGCCCATCATCCGAGGCCTGAGCCAACATACACAAATGTAAATCAGACGATCCCAGTGGACAACAGGGATTCAACAGCCACGCGGTGCTTAACTCATTATTTCATCGTTAGATTTAAGCCAGCAGGGTGTGTGATCGGCATTTTCGATCTAAAAAAGATCAGTTTGTCGAGAAAGGTTAAATAGTTTTTTTTTACTTTTACTGAAAGATTTTGATAAAGTATTACACTGGTATAGTAAAAAATATCCGACTCTACCGCAGGCAGTTTGGGAGCACCCTAAATTTCATAATAAAACCTATTCTTTGAGGAAATTATGTTTCGGACATTCAAAAGTATGCTATTGCCTCTGGTTATTACGTTTTTCACATTCACGAACGCTTTGTCAGCTCAGCCACTGAAAGTATATGTTCTGCAGTCAGCCCCTCTGGGATATGTTGATGCCGGTGGTCAGCCGACCGGAGAACATTGGGATTACATTAAGGCCATCGCTGATCGGGCAGGTGTTGAAGTTGATATGAAGTTGGCACCCAAAACGAGATTATTTGCTGATATTAAAAGTGGCAAAATCGATATGGCAATTTTTTTAAGGGCGGCCAAGCGCGATAAAGTAATCGATGATGTTATGCTCTTTTTCCAACACACCGTCGCTTTCATTTTCAAATAGATAGCCATTGTTTCCGCCTCAAAGCCTCCAGCCTTCAATTATCCGAAAACCCTCCAAACAACTAGATATCAGCAATTAGTACGAATGCGATATTTCGATCAGACCATGCAAATGTCAGGGAGTTCCCAATCCACTGACATCAAAACATTTTACATAATGTGTAATTTTAGAATAGATTTAAAGGAAATGGTTCCCACTTTCAACCAATGACAGAACTCGATATGGAATGGAAGAAGATATATAGCCAGAAAGCCATCAGGCCTGAAATCAGGGAGGTTCGGGACTCTATTCTGAATCGAGTGGTTGCAATCTTCATGTTATTTGGGATCATAGCTGCGATTCCAGGTATATACGCGGCGTATTCACAAGGTGACTGGATTTTTGCAATTTTTTATAGCATTGCCTATCTGTTCTTCCTGATCAGTTTTCTACTATCAAAATGGTTGCCCTATACTCTTCGCTCAAGCTTTTTAATTATTGGGATTCTGTTATTTTCGATCACTGCATTATCAAGACTCGGCCTCAGTGGTGTCGGTGTGGAATTGTTGATCTTAACCTGTTTCATCGGCTCCATCTTATTCGATATCCGTATCGGACTAACACTCATTCTAGTCGGAATTATCTCGATTGTCATTGTCGGTTTGGGAATGATGAACGGGCTGATACCGGTAAACGTATCCACCATGATGACCTCGATTTCCGCATTGCCATGGTTGATTACAGCTATTGTTTTTACTCTGGGCACTTTAGTGATCGTTTTGTCTCCTCAGAAATTGCGTAATCGCTTGGAAAAGTCCCTGGACCTCGCAGAAGAACAAGCTAATATACTGCAGACCGCCAATCGGCAACTCCAGGAGGAAGCCGAAAAACGGGAACAGGCCGAAGTTGACAGAACCCGACTGGGGCAACTGCTGCAAAGTATTATTGACTCCATGCCGTCTATTCTGGTCACAGTGGACAAAAACTACTGTATTACCCTCTGGAACCGCAGAATAGCGGATGTCCTCGGTGTATCTGAAGAAACAGCAAAAGGGAAACCTTTCACAGAATATTTTCCACAATTAGCCGACAAGTTGCCTGTTATCAAGCTAGCTATGGAAAAGCAGCAAGCCCAGACTATCGAAAAATTGTCTATCCAATACGAAGGAGAAACACACATTGTTGATTGTTTGATTTACCCTATCTCAGGAGATGAAGAACCGGGAGCAGTCATTAAAATCGACAATGTAACTGAACGGGTCCGCATGGAAGAGATGCTGATTCAAAGCGAGAAAATGATGTCAGTTGGAGGCCTGGCAGCAGGAATGGCCCATGAAATCAATAATCCACTGGGCGGTATTCTGCAGGGTATCCAAAATATCGAACGACGCCTGTCACCTCAAATGGAGACAAATATCCAAGCTGCAGAGAAACTCGGACTCAACTTGAACGTTGTTCAAACGTATCTGTCAGAACGCAAGATTGATGAGTTTATTCTGGGGATCAAGGATTCAGGTAAACGGGCATCCACAATCATCTCAAACATGCTCCTGTTCAGCCGCAAGAGTGAATCCAAAATCGCCGAGGTCAACATCAATGACCTTCTGAATAACACCATCGAATTGGCTGGGAACGACTATGATCTGAAGAAGAATTTTGACTTCAAGCATATCGAAATTGTAAGGGAATATGACCCGCAGATGCAGACGTTGTGGTGCACCAAAACCGAGCTGGAACAGGTCGTTTTGAACCTGCTGAAAAACGCCGCTCAATCCTTTATTGAAAAAAATGGCCATGAAAAACCGCGGATTACGATCAGAACTGTGGCAGATAAAGAAATCGCCACCATCGAAATTGAAGACAATGGTCCCGGTATGAATGAAGAGACCCGCAAACGGATCTTCGAACCCTTTTATACGACCAAGCCAGTTGGGCAGGGCACCGGCCTCGGTCTGGCGGTCTCTTATATGATCATCACCAACAATCATAAAGGAAGGATGGAAGTCCAGTCGAAACTTGATGAGGGAACCCGGTTTTCCATACATCTGCCCCGCATCCCCGACTCTTCAGCATCAACTCGTAATTCATAGCAATAGGGACTCGTAATTCATAGCAATAGGGACAAATTATACAAACCCGTCTCCTTTTCCTTCAATTCGGTCTAAAGGGATTTTTTTGTACAATTTGTCAACAACGTCCCCCTCTCGTCCCCCTCTCGGGTAATCGGCTAAAAACCGGGTTAAGTCTGTCAAAAAAGCATTTGTTATGGGCGGAAGTGGTTGATTGGAACGAATCGCCCACCCAAGCTGCCTTTTGGGATTCCCCTTAATTTTATAGGTCCTCAATGGGGATTCGGTTAATTTTGGATCCACAGCAAAATCCGGAATAATGGCCACACCAAATCCAATTTCGGCAAACTTTTTTTGCACATCGACACTTCCAAATTCCATCAAAGAATCGGGGTAATCCCCTCGTTTTTCAAATTCAGTTTCCAACAACCCTCGCGATCGTGTCGCCTTTTCCAGTACCAGTAAGCGGTGTTGAATCAACTGTTTGAAACTCATCGTCCCGGACTTAAGATTCAACTCTTCCCCTCGACAAACAGCCACCTCTTCATATGCAAACAGGGTCTCGACATTTAGTTTTATCGAGTTGACAGGCAGAGTTACTATCCCAATATCAATAGTCTGATCCAGTAACATCTCCAAAGTTTGAGAAGTGGGTTTGTTCTGAATGGTAACATCCATGCCGGGAAACTTGTTTAAGAAGCGAGAGAACAGGGGAGGTAAGAGATAGCGACTGACGGTATCACTACAACCCAGCCTCAGATGTCCTCGTTTGAGCCCCTTGATCTCCTCTATTTTCTGCTTTGTCTGATCAATCTCGTGTAAAATTCGTTTGGCGTGTTGATAGAGGATTTTGCCGACTTCTGTTAACACGATTCTGTTCCTGGATCTTTGGATGAGTTTTTCATCCAGCCCGCTCTCCAATGCTTTTATCTGCATACTAATGGCAGGCTGTGAAATAAAACCCTTTTTGGCAGCTTTGCTGTAACTTTGCTCATCCACAATCGCACAAAAATTTCGCAATTGGACAAATTCCATAAGCATTCCTTATATAACAAATAATAATTATAAATTTTACTTAAATTAACAGACCTGCCTATAATAGATCAATCAGTATTTTTACTAATGGTTAATCGGAGGAGAATAGAGAATGGCAACGAACCAGACAATCAAGCGCATTTATGTTGAAAAAAAGAGCGGCTTCAATATCACCTCACACCACCTTTATTCAGACCTCAAAAACTACCTCAATCTGTATACGCTGGAAAGTGTTCGCATCTTAAGACGCTATGATGTGCAAGGGATATCAGACGAAACATACCAGCAGGCCAAATCAACTGTATTCTCTGAACCTCCGGTGGACCGGATCTTTGAAGAATCTTTTGAGTCGGAGGAATCGGACCAGATCATTGCGGTAGAGTATCTTCCCGGACAATACGACCAGAGAGCCGATTCGGCGGTGCAGTGTATTCAAATGATATCCCACCGGGAAAATCCCATCATTAAAACGGCCCATGTGTATATCCTGAAAGGGACCCTCTCCAAAGACGAACTGGATGGGGTCAAAACCTTCCTGATCAACGCCGTGGACTCCAAAGAGGCTTCACTGGAAAAACCATTGACCCTGATCGAGGAGTCTCCGGTTCCCGCTGACGTACCCGAAATCGAAGGCTTCGGTAGCAAGTCCAACCAGGAGTTGATCAGCCTGTTGGCCGAGTTGGGACTGGCCATGAGCATTGAGGACCTGGCCTTTTGCCAGGATCATTTCAAAAACCAGGAAGACCGCAACCCAACACTGACCGAAATCCGGATGCTGGACACTTATTGGTCCGACCACTGCCGCCATACCACCTTCCAGACACAGATCGATAATATCTCTTTCGAAGACGGGATTTTCAGCCAGCCGATCCAGGAAACACTCAAGACATACATGAAGCAGAGGGAGGCGGTTCACGGAAACAAGGATAAAGCCCGCTGTTTGATGGATATTGCCACATTGGCAGCCAAGGATATGATCAAAAGGGGTGTCGTGACGGATATCGAGATCTCAGATGAGATCAATGCCTGCAGTATCGTCGTCGAAGCTGATATCGACGGACGCAAAGAGGACTGGCTGGTCATGTTTAAGAACGAAACCCACAATCATCCCACAGAGATCGAACCATTTGGAGGGGCAGCAACTTGCGTAGGTGGTTGTATCCGGGACCCACTCTCCGGCCGTTCATACGTTTACCAGGCGATGCGGGTCACCGGTTGCGGTGATCCCAGGAAAAGTCTGAATGAGACCCTGCCTGGAAAGCTTCCCCAAAGAAAAATCAGTACCGAAGCAGCTCACGGGTACAGTTCATACGGAAACCAGATTGGACTGGCAACTGGTTTGGTTAGAGAAATCTACCATCCGAACTACGTGGCAAAACATATGGAAGTGGGCGCCGTCATCGCAGCAGCCCCAAAAAAAAACGTGATCAGGGAAAAGCCGGTTCCCGGAGACATTATTGTATTGGTGGGTGGGCGCACCGGCCGGGATGGATGTGGCGGGGCCACTGGATCATCAAAAAGTCACACCGGAGAATCCATCGTCACCAGTGGGGCTGAAGTTCAGAAAGGGAATCCTCCCACCGAAAGAAAGATCCAGCGCCTATTCAGGGACTCAAAAGTCAGTCGCCTGATCAAAAAGTGCAACGATTTTGGCGCAGGAGGGGTTTCTGTCGCAATTGGAGAACTGGCCGACGGCCTCCTGATTGACCTGGACAGGGTCCCTAAAAAATATGACGGATTGGACGGTACGGAACTCTCTATCTCCGAATCCCAGGAAAGAATGGCCGTTTTGCTGGATAAAAATGATGTCACCTCTTTTATTCAGTTTGCGGAGCAGGAAAATGTTGAAGCGGTTGAGGTTGCGGTCGTCACTGCAGAAGAACGGGTACAACTTCTATGGAGAGGCAAGAAGATCGTGGATCTGTCCAGGGCCTTCATCGAAAGCAACGGGGTTCGACAGAATATCAATATTGATGTCAGTGCACCGCCGGCGGATCAGAATTTCTTTGCCGTACTGGATGACTGCCTGACCGGAGAGACGCTTGAGAATGATTGGTTAGCCAACCTGGAGCAGCTCAATGTCTGCAATCAAAAGGGACTGATTGAGCATTTTGACAGCACGATCGGCGCCGGTAGTGTGCACCTGCCATTTGGTGGAAAATACCAGGGAACACCAACAGAAGCGATGATCGCCAAGTTGCCGATTCTGACTGGAGACACCCCCACCGGTACCATCATGAGTCATGGCTTTAATCCAAACCTCTCCTCGTGGAGTCCTTTTCATGGAGCGGTTTACGCAGTGGTTGAATCGATAGCGAAAATCGTCGCTGTGGGTGGAGACCACCGTCAAGCGCGCCTAACTCTCCAGGAATATTTTGAGAAACTGGGCCAAAATCCCAAAAGATGGAGTAAACCATTCTCCGCACTGTTGGGCGCTTTCCATGCCCAGATGGAATTCGGCACTCCCGCCATCGGAGGGAAAGACAGCATGTCCGGCACTTTCGAAGAGATATCGGTTCCACCGACCTTGATATCATTTGCAGTGGCTCCCACCAATGTCAATCATGTCATATCGCCGGAGATTAAACAGGTTGGCAGTCAGATGGTCCTGATTCCGCTGATCCGAAACGAGGCCGAACTACCCGATTTTGTGAAACTGAATCATCAGTATGAGCTGATTTCCCAATTGATCCAGAAAGATCAAATTTTGTCAGCACACACGATAACGACCGGTGGATTGGCCGCAGCGGTCAGCAAAATGGCCCTGGGAAATCGAATCGGAATTCAGATCCAATCCGAATTTTCTCAAAGCGACCTGTTCACTCCCAACTATGGCTCCATTATTTGCGAGATTGACGCTTCACAGAACCCCGACACTCTATTTCATGGAATTGAGTTCAAGCCATTTGGAACCACGACTGCTGATCAAAAAATCTTTATTAATGGTATTGAGATCGGCCTGGATGTGATCCAATCAAAACTGGACACCCCCCTGGAGATGGTTTTCCCGACGAAAACCGAACATCAGGCAGGATCCCCGCAGCCACAGAACTATACCCAACGAAATACTCAAAAGCCCCAAACTTCAATCGCTCAACCCAGAATTCTGATCCCGGTTTTTCCGGGGACCAACTGCGAATATGACACCGCAAGAGCATTTGAACGGGCCGGCGGAAAACCGAATGTATTTGTGATCAACAATCTCAGCGCCCAGAAGATCGATGAATCGTTAACCATCATGGCTCAAAAGATTGATCAGTCACAAATTGTGATGATTCCGGGTGGCTTCAGTGCTGGAGACGAACCGGAAGGGTCCGGTAAATTTATCGCGGCTGTTTTTCGAAATCATGCGATCAAAGAGGCCATCGCCAGGTTGATCAATCAGCGGGACGGATTAATGCTGGGAATTTGTAACGGATTTCAAGCCCTGGTTAAACTCGGTCTGCTTCCTTATGGAGAGATTCGCGACATCGACGAAACATCCCCCACCCTGACATTTAACACGATCGGTCGACACGTCTCCACCATGGTACAAACCCGAATCGGCTCCACTCTTTCTCCCTGGCTCTCCCAACACGATGTGGGAGACATACATTCCATCGCGGTATCCCATGGAGAGGGACGATTTGTGGCGCCGTTGGATGTACTCAGTTCGCTTGAGTCCAAGGGGCAGATCGCCACCCAGTATGTTGATGAATCCGGGAATCCGAGCTTAAATGTCCCCCACAACCCCAACGGGTCAATGCTTGGCATCGAGGGAATCTGCAGCCCCGACGGCAGAATCTTCGGGAAAATGGGTCACACCGAACGGGTTGGAACCAATGTGGCAAAAAACATCTACGGGAATAAAAATCAGAAGCTCTTCGCAGGGGGAGTCGCTTATTTTAAATAAACTGTTTCATTATTTCAGCTGTAACATGTTCGACGTTATCCAAGTTGATCTGATGTTGCTGGATAACCTGTTCCACCTGTTGCCGTAGATAGGGCCGGTCCATATGGGCGAGTGTCGGCAGGATACCCGCTCTTCTGCCGACCATGTATATCATCTGCTCCTCGGGCTCCATCACAAGAAATGTCCGAATGGGGGACAGTTCAAACCCCATGTACGTTTCATTTTTTTTCATCTTATTTTCTTGCATCAAACTCTTTTTAGCGATTTCATACCTGACGAAATATACTATATCGCTATCCTAACAATTATCAAAGCAGTTTCAATCGTATTCGGCCAGTCTTCTATTGCCTGAGCAGTGATCCGCATCTCCACTTTGCAGGTCGAGTCACTTCAAATCAGCAAACATAGTCTGAGACACCCAGGTTTTATTATTTGTTTGATTTTATTCGATGATGTGCGAATTAGCTGGGAAATAGGGTCGTATTAAGGCGGATTGGAAACAGTTAATTTTAGAGGGAGACATGATCAGCGATTGGGTAGCCCTGAAAGGTTAGGATAACATTGCGACAAAGATCCGGGTCTTTCAGAGCGAAGAGTCCGGGTCAACCAGACGTATGTTGTTGAATAAATTTTCCAATCTCAGCAACTGCATCTTTGGATTCCGGGACTGCCATGGCGACAAAGAACTGCCAGACATGCATCATATCATCCCAGCTCCCCAATGTAACATTTAACCCGACCTGCTCTGCCCGAGCAGCCAAACGGGTGGCATCATCCAACAGGATCTCAGCGGTTCCCACTTGTATCAGTAAAGGTGGTAGTCCTTGCAGATCTGCATACATCGGGGCTGCCAATGGTGTTTTGGGATCAGCGGTTGCCAGATAGCATTTGCCGAATTCGATTAAGGCCTCTTTCGTCAACATGACATCTGCTTCTGCCTTGGTGGTTATTGATTCACCCAGTCCCTCCAGGTCCACCCATGGAGAAAGGCAAACGGCTGCCGCCGGCAGTGGTTCCCCTTTTTGTTTCAAGTCCACCAGAGTCGCCACCGTCAGTCCACCACCAGCGGAATCTCCTGCAATGACTAGCCGTTGCGGTAAAATTCCCTGAGCCAAGATCCAACGATATGCAGCCACTGAATCTTCAACAGCGGCAGGAAAAGGATTTTCCGGAGCAAGCCGGTAATCGATTAACAGGGCTTTGGCCTTAGCTGTTTTCGCAATGAAAGAGGCCAGACTACGGTGAGTCGTAATGGACCCGACACAATATCCACCGCCATGCAGATAGAGGATGACGGCCTCATTTTCGATTTCTGGTGGAATCAGCCACTCGGCCTGCATATCTCCTATTTTGACTGGCTCGGAAGTAACTTCGTCCGCCATTGGCAGTATGCCGAGGCTGGCTTCCATCTCCACTCTTCGCTGCTCCATTGACATTTCTGAGGTATCTGGCAACGATTTCATGAAATCGAGTAATTGACTATATTCTTGACTTGGCATTTGAAGTTCTCCTGTATTAAATTCAATAAAAATGTGTTGTCAAAAAACGGTATTTTTTTCTACAGAACTGCATGCTTCAAAATTATCTCCTGCTTTCCATGTCAGATTACTGCCTGCTTTCTCTGTGTCACATCGTTGATAAAGCACAAGCTTGCGACCTCGCCAGCCCATTTAACATCACCCTGTCTCCCAATAACTCTGAATACATATGGTTCACTAAGCATCTCACTATTCTGCCTCCTGACATATTTATCAAAAACTATTTTCTGATCGTCGGAGTGAATGAGTTCAAGAAGAGGTTTTGAGCGCAGCTCCTCTTCGCTATAACCCGTTAATTCACAAGTTTTAGGGTTGAAATATTTAAATTGGTTTCCTTGCAGGATAAATATTGCTTCGTTTGCGTTTTCGATTACGGTGCGATATTTTTCCTCACTATCTCTTAAAGCGTCTTCGGCTTGCTTTCGCTCAGGTATGATCGAATTTTCATTGTATATCTGAGCGATACGGTCGATGCGGCAGGATCAACTTTTGTAATGCTTGAGTTTCGTACTGCACCTGAGCAACCGACTTTTGCTGGGGGGTGACTTCTTCCAGACTTTCATTTGACTGTAAGGTTTGTGAATATCCGTCAAATCCAACCCAGACGAACAAAATCGATAGAAAAAATATTAATAACCTTAATCTTCCAGTTAATTGAATCATTTCCTAAGACTGGGATTTTTCATCGATTAATTTCTTTTTAAATGGCAGGCCAACAGTTTTAGCTGAGGGAGATTCTTATTTGGTTTAACGGCAGCCAAACATAAATTCTACAGTAATTTCGAAGCCATGTCGATTGGACTTTTTCAATCAGTGTTGTCCGGTTAGGAATTTTCAGTATATGTCGCAGGAAAACCCTAACCGGACAATTCTGTTTTTCAATAGAAATTTATTCGATCCAATTGTTCCGGGTTAAACCCGGCTCTTGAAAATGTTATGCGTGAAACATATCTAGCTGGCTTTATTAAAGTCAAAAAGGAGGTTCCTTAATGGAAAAACGAGTTCAGAGATGAGTTCGTGCCGAAAAGGGAAGATTTCAATGACAACCCGTCTCTTCGTTTTGAGGCTGACTTGTCCCAAGGAATTTGATAATATACAAGGAGATCAAGTCGATCGCCCACTCTTAAACTTAGGAGAAAAACCATGTACCATCAGAATGATTGGGAAAACCCTACCCTATTAGGGATAAATCGGATGGTACCAAGGAGTATCCTGGTACCGCACCCGGATGTGACATCGGCCTTAACCTATGAACGTGACCGGTCGCCATGGTTTCACAGCCTCAATGATCAATGGCGGTTTTCTCTGGTGAACAAACCGTCATCAGTTCCAAAAGGTTTTCCTCAGCCTAACTACGCCGATCAAAAATGGGATTTGATCGATGTCCCAGGAAACTGGACCATGCAAGGGTACGACCATCCCCACTATACCAACGTGCAGATGCCTTTTCAGGAACCCCCCCCATACGTTCCGGAAAAAAATCCGACCGGTCTTTACCGCCGTTCATTTAAATTGCCGAAGAACTGGTCCCGCCGCCGTACAGTTATCCATTTTGGGGGTGTGGAGAGTATGTTTTATGTCTACGTCAACGGCGAGATGGCGGGCATGAATAAAGATTCGCGGCTGCCTGCAGAGTTTGACATCACAGACTTCGTCAAAAGTGGAAAAAACACCCTGGCAGTCAAGGTGATTCGCTGGTGTGACGGGACATTTCTCGAAGACCAGGATCACTGGCATCATGCCGGCATTCACCGGGAAGTGTTTATCTACTCCACTGGAAAAACATTTATCGGCGATCTTCAAACCTTTGCCACGCTTGACGATCAGTATCAAGACGGTTTCCTGATGGTTAAGGCAACCATAGACGCCTTGGATAGCCTTCAGGAGGGTTGGCAGGTGAACACGGTCCTTCTGGATCACAGAGGGAAAAACGTGCTTGCCAAAGACCTGATCACCCCGGTCCCGATATTTGAGGACCCCTACTCCTTTATCGGAAATATCGCCACCTGCTTTCAGGCGATCAAGAACCCAAGGCAATGGTCAGCGGAATCGCCGAATCTATACCGACTGGCTGTTACGCTCATTGATCCAAAGGGCCAGGTTCAAGAATCGGTCGCCCTGAAAATCGGTTTCAAAAAAATCGAAATCAAAAATCGGGAACTGCTGTTCAACGGCAAGGCGGTGCTGATTAAAGGCGTCAATCGTCACGATCACGATGACGTGCAGGGGAAAGTGGTCAGCCGGGAATCCATGGTGGCAGATATTCGGCTGATGAAGCAGTTCAATTTCAATGCCGTCCGCTCCGCCCATTACCCCAACGACCCACTCTGGTATCAACTGTGCGATGAGTATGGGCTCTATGTGATTGACGAGGCCAATATTGAATCTCACGCCTACTGGGGGCATCTGAGTAAGAATATTGATTTCAGCCCGGCCTGCATGGATCGCTTCCAGCGTATGGTTGTCCGGGACAAAAACCATGCCTGTATCATGATGTGGTCACTGGGCAATGAGTGCGGCTACGGACCGATACACGATGCCATGGCCGGGTGGGCGCGAGCATACGATCATACCCGCCCGGTACACTACGAAGGGGTCCTCGAATTTAATCTTTATAAAGATCAAAGTGTGACAGACGTCATCCCCCCTATGTACTTCCCAGTGGACGCCCTGATCGAATGGTCGAATTCCGGACAGGGGGATAAACCGCTGATTCTTTGTGAGTATGCCCACGCCATGGGCAACAGCCCCGGCGGATTGAACGACTATTTTCACGCCTTTGAAAACTATCCTGGTTTGCAGGGCGGGTTTATCTGGGACTGGAAAGATCAGGGACTCAAAAAAACCGCTGCCAATGGCAAAGAATACTGGGCCTATGGCGGTGATTTTGGCGATCAGCCCAACGACATCAATTTCTGCATCAACGGCATGGTCTGGCCGGATGGAACCCCGCATCCCGGTATGTACGAACATAAAAAACTGGCCCAACCCCTGGCTGTCCAGGCATTGAATCTGAAACGAGGCAGAATATCCATCAAAAGCAAGCAGGATTTTACCGATCTGAGCTGGTTGGCCGGGAAATGGGAACTCCAGGTTGACGGACAAGCGGTTCAAAAAGGGAAGTTGGGTAAGCTCGATCTCAAATCCGGTCAATCAAAGACTTATGTCTTGCCTCTGAAAAAACCCTCAATCTTTAAAGGGCAGGAATGCCATTTGATGCTGCGATTTGAAACGATTGGCAAAGAACTCTGGGTGAGCAAAGGGTATGAGATCGCTTGGGAACAATTCAGGATGCCGGAACCCTGGGCTCTGATAGAGAAGATCCGCAAGAAATCAAGGGATAAGGACACACCCAGGGTGGCGCTGGAGAAAGGGAAGCAGAAAATATGCATCACCAGCCAGGACAGCCGTATTGAAGTGAACAGCCAGACAGGCCAGTTACAGGTGGCATCGGCCGGGAAAACGAATATTGTTAAAGCGGGCCCTCTGTTGAATATCTGGCGTGCGGCCACAGACAATGATGGCATTAAAGGTGAAACCGATCAAGGCTTGAAGCCCTTGGGACGCTGGCTGGACTGGGGACTCGACAGTTTAAATGTCACCCATCAGCCCCCCAGGACCATTCAGCATATGAATGGGACAATGTCAGTCAAAAGCAGATCGGCACTCTATGGGTCCGATCCGTCGTTGGTCATCACCCATGAAGCAAGCATGACCTTTTTCCCCACCGGAGATGTGGTGATAGCCAACACCATCCGGGTACCCAGAGAGATGGATGATCTCCCCCGGCTGGGGGTCAGTTTTGTCCTCAATCGAGGGATCAATAACCTCACCTGGTTTGGCAGAGGGCCCCATGAAAACTACCGCGATCGCAATTCAGGCTCGGCTGCAGGCATCTATTCAGGAACAGTCAAGCAGCAGCATGTGCCCTATATCGTCCCCCAGGAAAACGGAAATAAGACCGATACCCGCTGGCTGGTGCTTGAAAACAAAGCTGGTGCCGGTCTCCTGCTCACGGATATGCAGAATCTCGAATTTTCAGTGGCGCATCTCAGCGCAGATGATCTGTTCAAAGCCCATCATACCTTTGAGCTGAATCCAAAGCAGGAGGTCTACCTGAACATTGACCTGTTTCAAAGAGGTTTGGGAACCGGCGCTTGCGGACCCGATACAGCTGATCGCTACAAAATCGGTTCCGGAACCTATCGCTTCAGCTTCCGCCTGCGCCCTTTTACCAAACGGCCCAGGGATATCTCCAGATTTGCCCGGGAGGGTTATTAGGCGGATCGCGCCACTCACCGAACTGAGAGAACAACAGGGAACACTTTTTAAAAAGGGAACAGAATCGGAGTCAGAAGTATGGTGATAATACCAACCACAATCGTCAACGGGATTCCCATAACGATGAAGTCAGAAAATTTGTAGGCCCCCGGTCCATAAACCATTAAATTGGTTTGGTAGCCAATCGGAGAAATAAAACTACAAGATGCACCGACCAGTACTGTCATCACGAAAGGCATGAAACTAACTTGAAAACTGGAAGCCATTTGCAGCGCAATTGGAAACATGAACACCGCTGAAGCCACATTGGTCACAAAGGTATCCATCAAAATACAGCCGATAAAAACCATTGTCAGGGCCATGATTAAGTTTCCGTTGCCCAAAGCCATCAGACCGTTTGAAATCATGGTTGATAATCCACTGTTGCTGACTGAAGATTCCAGACCGATCGCACTGGCGATGACAATCAGTGTGCTGAAATCAACACTTTTACCCGCATCCTTGATGCTTAAGCAGCCGGTGATCATCATAGCACCACCTGCCAGTAAAGCTGCGTTCAGCATGCTCATCAAACCGGCCGAAACAACCGTAATCATTGCCAGCGTTATCACAATGGCAAACAAGGCCTTGTCGGTCCGTTGCAACTTCGCTTCAGTCAACTTTTTTGAGATAGTATAGTCCGCATCAACCGTAATTTCATAAAAAAATGATTGATTCACCTCAGCCACCAGTACATCACCCGCTTCAATCTGTGTATCCGCTAATTTGGACGTGGTCGGCTTCCCATCTCGAGAGATTCCAACCAGGTTAATACCATAGGCCGTATTCGCCACTTTTTTGAGATCCCCGACTGTTTTTCCAATAGCACGGCTCCGCTGAGCCACTGCCATTTCCACAAGGTTATGGGTATGCCTGAGAGAGTCTGCCTTTTGTAAGACATGCCCCGGTTCAAGGCCATCAATCAGCCACAGTCTCGTTATCGCCGCCGATTCTGCAGAAAAACGCAATCTGTCACCTTCTTGCAAGACAATGGTCCGATCTGCTTTCAGTTCTGTTTGATCTGCCCTGATGATCGCAACCAACGAAAAATCATCAGCTCCTGTAAATCCGGCTTCCTCCACGCTTTTACCGATCAAGCTGCTTTTCTGACTGACAAAAAAGATGGTCCTGAACAATCTGGACGATTTGGCTGGAGGAGAATTGTCCCTGGAGGCAGGTAACAACCATTTGGAAGTCAGCATGATGAATCCAAGTCCAATAATCGTAATAGGTACCCCTATCAAGGCGGGATCAAACATCGCAATGGAACGCATCGGTGGCAGGTCCGTGCGACCGGAACTCATCACATCATTCAGCAAACCGCTGATCACCAGATTGGTAGCGGTACCGATCAAGGTGCAGGTGCCCCCTAAAATCGACGCATAACTCAATGGGATCAATAGTCTGGTTAATGGGATCCGGGCTGTGCGCGACAAATCTTTGATTACCGGGATTGCCATTGCAACCAACGGTGTATTGTTTAGAAAGGCACTACCCACTGCCATTGGCGTCAGGATCTTAAGTTGGGCTTTCAAGAGTGTTCTGGGGTATCCAATCAGTTTATCCGCCAGAATGGTGATGGCGCCAGTTGAATACATCCCTGCCGCGACGATAAACAATGAACCGATCGTCAACACACCCGGATTGGAAAATCCTTTTAAGCTCTGATCCAACGGGCTCAGGCGAAAAGTAATCGTCAGTGTTAAGGCACCCACAAAGACCGCTGCGGGATTTATTTTGGTCAGTAACAGCACACCAAACATGCCTGCCAGAATAACCAGGGTTAACCCAATATCCAAATTCATAAAAACCCGGGGAGTGATTAGTATTTGAAATCATTGTCTTAAGATAATATTATACGTTTCTTTCCATAACTTTGCCAAGATACTTTTGCAACGCCTGTATATATCGACCTGTAGATCCCGATTTTGAAAGATAACACAATTGATGAAGATGATCACCCACCACCCCTCCATCCGGAAAAGCATCTTTTTCGTTAGGTTGCTTCGACCCCTTCGGTGCTGTGGACATCATGGCTGATTTAGAGTATCTTTCATCCATATTTTCATTTTTACCTGCCAACCCCTCATCCCAATCCGCAATCCGATGAGAATTCTGATTGTCGAAGACGACAAGAAAATTGCAACTTTTATTTCCAAAGGGTTCAAAGAGGCGGGTTATGCTGTTGACATAGCCCCTGACGGTCTCAACGGTCTCCATATGGGACTATCAGAGCCATACGATGCCGCAGTCATCGATATCATGCTACCTGGAATTGATGGCCTGACCTTGATCGAAAAACTGCGGGATAAGAAAATTAATACGCCCATTATTATCCTCAGCGCCAAAAGGTCTGTGGATGACCGCATCAAAGGACTGCAAAAAGGTGGAGATGATTACCTGGTGAAACCGTTCCTTTTTTCAGAGCTTCTGGCTCGAATCCAGGCGCTGATCCGGAGATCGTCCCAAAGTGTCGAACCCACCTCATTGACGATCGGCGACTTACGTCTCGACCTGCTCACTCGAGAAGCGATCCGGAATGGACAAGCTATTCAATTGCAGGCCAAAGAATATGCCCTTTTAGAATATCTCATGCGCAACGCCAGCAGAGTCATCTCAAAAACGTCGATTTTGGAACATGTTTACGATTATAGTTTTGACCCGCAAACGAATGTGGTGGACGTCCTGGTCTTCCGGTTACGAAACAAGATTGATAAAGGGTTTGACAATAAGTTGATTCACACCGTGCGAGGTATGGGATATGTTCTCAAAGAAGACTGATTGGACACGTTATGCCTTCAGTGCCAAGCTGGGCGCAATTTACAGTGCGTTTTTTATCATCAGCGCCATCAGCCTCTTTGCGCTTGCCTACTACTTCATTAGCAATATTATCGAGCAACGGGAACGAGAAGGAATCATTGTCCGCACACAAGAGTATGTCGCCTGGCTTGAAGAAGGCGGGGTCAAAGCCTTAAATGAGCGGTTCTATGAACAGGCCGCCTACATCAAAGATGTCTATTTCGTCCAGCTTCTAGGACCGGGCGCCTTCGATCATGCCCTGTTTGTCAGCGTGCCTGCCAACTCAGAGTCTTTTCATTCAAATCTCTGGAGCCATATAGATCCGAGAGTGACAGGGGTCTGGCACACCGTTGAAACCCGGGATAGAAAAAGCAGCTGGACCATTGTTTCGACCCCACTTCGAAATAATATCGTACTCCAGATCGGAAAACGGTCTTCTGAAAGTTATGAGTTGCTCAGTTATTTCCGTACGCTCTTTTTCTGGTTTGCCATTCCCATTCTCTTTTTAGGGCTTTTGGTGGGCGGTTTTTTAACTTTTCGCATGCTAAGCCCCATCCGTTCCATTATCCAAACCGTCCAAAAAATCATCAGTACCGGTGAGATGAAGCAGCGGGTGCAGGAGCGAAAAGAGACCGGCGAACTTGATCAACTGGTGAAACTGTTCAATCGCATGCTCGAAAAAAATGAATCTTTGATTCAAGCCATGAGGAACTCCCTGGACAATGTAGCCCATGATTTGAGAACCCCAATGACCCGTCTCAGGGGAATCGCAGAACTCTCATTGAGCAATCCGGACGATCATGGCGCATCTCTGGAGGCACTGACTGATTGTATGGAAGAATCGGAAAAAGTGGTTTCTCTGCTGAATACCCTGATGGACATCTCCGAAGCAGAAGCTGGCGTTATGCATTTGGATTTAACGATGGTCTCGATATCCGATGTCATTAAATCCGTTGCCGACCTGTACGAATTCGTGGCCGAGGAAAAAAGCATTCAGATAGCGGTTCATATACCGCAAGAGCTTATCACCATAGCAGATAAAAACAGACTTCAACAGGCTCTGGCCAACCTGTTGGATAACGCAATTAAATATTCCGCATCTGCTACATCAATCGATATCCATCTTAAAAAGAAGAATCATTCGGTCTCTATTGAAATAACCGATCAGGGGATGGGAATCCCCGGGGATGAGATTGACCAGATCTGGAACCGCCTCTACCGCGGAGACCAGAGCCGCTCTCAAAAAGGAATGGGACTAGGACTCAGTTTTGTGAAAGCAATCATCGCTGCCCATCAGGGGACGGTAATGGTGGATAGTATCGTTAACCAGGGATCGTGCTTTACGGTTCAGCTTCCTCTGAAAAATCAAGAGATTTAACCCATCACGCGCTTCCACATGGGAACGGAGGAAGAGCAACCCCGTGAAAACGCGCAATGAGAGAGAGTCCTGGCCCACTATTCTTTTATTTGGTCACAGTCACTGCTCGCACACCGAGATTCGGTCGAAAGATAACAAAGGTCGCCTGATCTCCTTTAGATATTCCCTTGGTCACTTTTTTGTATTGATTTAATGTGCCTATTTTTTGATGATTAATCTCCAAAACGATATCGCCGGTTCTGAGCCCCGCTTGAAAGGCATTGCTGCCCCCTTCTATTTCAACCACTACTACACCCTTTCGAATCGGCATTCGCAAACGACTTTCGGTTGTAAACTCTTTCTCCACGGCTTTGATCCCAAAGCTATCAAACCCGTTTCCAGCCACAACCGGTTGACTCTCTTCTCGTTTGGCAATCGTGACCGTCACCGTTTTCGCTTCGCCGTTGCGCAACAGTTTGATCTTGATCCGATCCCCCGGTCTGGTACTTCCGATCTGCCGGATCAGGTCTTTGCTGCTTTTGACACTTAACTCATCAATTTCGATCAGGATATCATTGACTTTGATGCCGGCCTTTGCTGCCGGGTTGTCTTCGAAAACGTCGGTTATCAACACCCCTTTTTTGCTCGACACGCCATAATATTCAGAAAGTTTGTCATCCAGGTCCTGGATGCTGACTCCCAACCAACCACGGGAGACTTCACCATGCATTTTAAGTTGGTTAACGATCTGGTTAGCCATATTTGCCGGAATCGCAAAGCCAATCCCCTGCCCATTCTTAATCATGGCGGTATTGATGCCCACCACCTTGCCATCCAGGCTGAGCAACGGACCCCCACTGTTTCCCGGGTTAATAGAGGCATCGGTTTGAATAAAATCATCATAGGGCCCTGCTCCAAGCGCTCGCCCCTTGGCACTGACAATCCCGGCTGTGACTGTATGATCCAACCCAAACGGATTGCCAATGGCCATCACCCAGTGACCAACCTTCAGGGTGTCTGAATTACCCAAAGTCAGGGACGGAAGTTTTTTATCCGCCTCTATTTTAATCAGCGCCAGATCGGTATTTTTATCCACGCCAATTACCTTTGCGGAATGCTCACTCCCATCCTTCAATATCACTTTGATGCTGTCAGAATTGTTAATCACATGGTTGTTCGTCACGATAAATCCATCAGTATCAATAATAAATCCCGATCCAAGACTTTGTTGTTTTCGGACTGGCTGCTGGGGATTATCGAATTCACGATTAAAATAGTCCTGAAAAGGATCATTCTGTCGGGGTCCTTTGAAAAAATGCCGAAACACCGGCCCGCCCCCTTTGATGGTTTTCTCTGTTCGAATGTTCACCACAGCAGGACTCGCTTTTTCTGCCAAATCAGAAAAGCTTGTCGGAGGCAATGTAGCCACCATTTGATCAGCAAACGCCTGGGGACTATTCAGCAGAAAAATGGCCAGCGGTATAAAAAAAACAATAAAAAGAAAAGAGCGACTTGAAAAATTGGACTGTTTAACAGAAAATTGAGTTGGTTTCACGGTTCCTCCTTCATTAGTAATGTTCACGGATTATGGTTGATGTAACGTTAAATCCATTCTACAAGATGAAGATTACCTGAACCTTTCCTCAAGATTACATGTTTGTAATCTTGTCTAAGTGGAAGTCGTCCTGTGTGGAGATTTAAAGAGTCGGCGGGAAGAGATTGAAAAATGTCAATTGTAACGCGAGGGGTTTTGGACGCCCGGGTTGGGCATCCTGGTTCGTTTGCTATTATGAGCGTTGCTATATAGGCCAGGCTTTCGGAATGCGGATCAATGGCATTTTGGATGGATGATGCGAGCGCGGTTTTTCAGCAGCTCTCAAAAAAGAAAACCGATTTGCAGCATCCCTTCTCCAAAGGCATTGGATCTTAAATTACGATTTCCAGTCGCCCCTTGGATTCGTTGGCAGACCGTCTGCCCCAAAGCAGCCTCGTTGCAGGTGGTGATTTGTAGGGTGGGCGCTTCAAATGCGCGCAGCAGAAAACCGAAATGGATAAAATCCAGGTTGAACTCAAATCCTGCCTGCCCGTACAGTTGCGTTTTTGCTTCATATTTCGCGGTCGCGATTTCAATATTGGATGCATAGAGTGAAACACCCCCTTCTGACGACTGAAGCATTCTGCCACCACCAAATCGAAAATGATCAAAGACAAAATTAAACCCGATATATGGGTTTTGAAATTCAATATCAAAGTCATATACCACATTGGTACTTGACGAAAGTACTTCAAATTCGGAGTCTTCCTGCGGTTCAAATGTCACCTCTACACCGTCTTCCACTGCTCCCTTATACACAGTCCGGCTGTATCCGAGGTCCAATTCAAGTTTCAAGCTTGTCCCTTCCTTGATGACCCAGCTTAAGCCGAATCCATTTCCATCAGTATCTTTGATGGTCTCATTACTACCCAACGCAAAGTCGGAAAGTGGAATCTGATTAAAGACCTCGTAAAAGTAATAGACCCGCACACTATAATCTTCCGACTGTGCTTGCGCCTGTCCTGTAAATCCCATCAGACCAAGTAATATGAAAATAGTCGTTAAAGCGTTTTTAGTTTTGTTTAAAATTGCCATATCACCTCGATTAACTTAGTTACGATCCTCATTAGATTTTAAAATAGGATTCCCACCGCCAGAACACCGCCGGTAAAGATTGATGTCGCTGCATTTCTGTTGCCAGTTGCTGCCAATATCCGTTCACAAGCCAAATCTCCGATTGCATCCGCATTGCAGTTTTTGACATTCAGGACAGGTGATTCGACGTGTCTAAAAATCAAAGACAGATACATAAACTCAAAATTAAAGTCCCAACCCAACAACGCAAATCGTCTCAACCCCGAATCGTATTCAGCCTCGGCCAGCGGTGTTTCATCAATTCCCCTGATAATAATGCTCCCATCAACGGTTTGAAAAATCACCCCGAATCCGTAGGTGGACGGCCAGGGAACATGGCTGGCTTGTATTCCGAGGGCAACGATTTCCCAATTGGTATAGCTGAAACTGATGAACGGATTATTAAACCGCAGATCAATATCATATATAATATTCTTACTCTCTGATAAGGCCTCAAATCCCAGACCGGTTTTCGGTTGAAAACTGACATTGACCCCATCCTCCACACTCCCGATATAAGCTGTCTGGGAATATCCGAGATTGAGCATAAAGAATTCAGACCCTGTATTTTTGATAAACCAGCCAAGGGAGGCCCCGTGCCCCTCATTATCAACAATGACTTCATCGCTTCCCAACTGAAAATCGGACAGATAAAGCAGATTCCCGACTTCCCTGAGATAAGAAATCTGAAAATCTCCCCATTCCTGTCCAAAGACGGGGCTTTGGAGTATGAGAATGATAAAAAGGACACCAATATATTTTCTTAATTTTAGTCTTAAAAACATGAATTGTATTTTTTGCCTGTCATTGAATATTCTCAATGATCAATTGCTTCCAGGCCCAAAAATTTCCTCGCTTCAGTTACTGAAAAGATTCGGATTGATCTCATCTCGTTAAAACCCTGTACAACCACCATCACATTTTAAATATTCAAGATCTGTACAAATTATCCTCGTTTCAAAATATAAACCCAATAAAGTGACATCTCTGACATGGTGCGAATGCATCAAAAAGATCTGGAAAGATGATCCGCTGTTCTGTCCGGAATGTGCTCATCAAATGCCTGTGATTTCGTTCATTATTGAGGGACCGATTATTTACAAGATACTTAAGCATTTGGGCTTATGGGAGGAGATAGCTCGGGCTCCGCCACCGAAAACGGACACTCCGGAGATTGTGTGGGTCCCTGTCGAGGATATTGGATGGGCAGTACCCGATCAGCCGGATATTGTGGGTTAGTATTTTCGGCGTCATGAGTATGATTGCGAAAAAGGACTTTCCTATCATTTCAGCATCATCGATTTCGGCGCATTTGTGGAAGTTCTGCCGAACACACAGGGCCTGGTGCAGATCTCCGAGATATCAAACGATCGCGTCAATAAGGTCAAGGACGTACTCAGTGAAGGACAGGTTGTTAAGGTCAAAGCCATCGGTGTGGACAAACGCGGCAAGCTCAAGCTTTCCATGAAGGCGATTGAATCGTAAACCCATCCCTGACATGCTGCCGATTACACCAAACCAGCGGTATCCTCAATTCAGGTGTCGTGTCCCCATAGTTTAGCTGGATAAAACGGTGGATTCCTAATCCTCAGCTGCAGGTTCGAGTCCTGGTGGGGGCACCATTCCATTTTACTCTCCTTTCGTGTATCAAAAATGACTTCGAATCCCAAAAAACTGAGAACAGAGAAAATGGTCTAGTTCGGAGGAAATGCTGGAAGAAAGGGGGGGATTTCTTACTCTTCAATCTGATCCAACAAATTGACAATTTTATCGTTTAAGAATGGAAGATCCTCTTTGACTGTGTTCCAAACAAACCGTATATCGACACCAAAATAATCGTGCGCCAACTTATCTCTCATACCGGCAATTGCTTTCCATGGAATTTGAGAGTCCAATCCTTTAATATCATCAGATAGGTGCTTTGAAGCTTCTCCAATAATCTGAATATTTCTCACAACTGCATCGATTGTTTTTTCGTCCTTTGCAAACCGACTATAGTCGTATCCTTTTGTGTAACCCAAAATCTTGACTATGCAGTCTCGCATATCCTGTAAATAAGCCCTATAGCTCCTCGACAAATTCAACCTCCCTCATCACAACCGGCTTAATGTATTTGCTGATGCCATTAACAGACACAAGATCGATCTTATGACTAAATATTTCGGAGAGCTTTATCTGCAAATCGGAAAAACGTAAAAGGCTCATGTTATCATCCGCATCTACGAGCAAATCGATATCACTATCATCCGTTTCTGTTTGATGAAGATACGATCCAAATAACCCAATTTTCCTCACACCAAAGTCCTTAAGCAACTTTTTATTTTCTATTAGCAATGACTTGATCGTTGATTTATTCATTACTTCTTTCCCATTTGCAATGTCGATGTTCTAAAGATACACAAAAACAAATATATGTCTCCTCTTAATGTGATCATAAGTATACAGGATTTCACGGTCAAGGTCTATTTCAACCTTATTCCATTTCAGAATTTAGGCTACATAGGGATTACAAATTATTAAATTGGCATCAATCGTCCCAACTGTACCACAAAAGAGGAAGACGAAGAAAGATTTCTGTAATCTAAAAATCCAGCAAAGTAGATTTATAAAGCATTTAAGCACCATCAGGAGGAGGTTGACACAACACGACTTGATTGATACAGTTCAGAATATAAATCAACTTATATTCTGAACTGTATCAATGGAGAAACATATGGACTCTTCCAGCGTACTGTTAAAATATATGAACGAGAAGAAGATTGCGACAATGGATGACCTGAAGGATCTCCTGAAAACGCAATCGAGAATGACGGTGTTTAGAAAACTGAAAAAATTGGATTATATTTCCAGTTGTTCACATAAAGGAAAGTACTATTCTCTTGATAGAATCGCCGAATACAATGAATATGATGTTTGGCTGTATAAATTGGTTTTGTTTTCAAAACATGGAACACTTAAGAAGACACTGGAATTTTTGATCAACAACTCGTCGCAAGGTTATGTTGCGTCCGAGTTGTATTCTATTTTGAAAATTAAAGTCGAGGACGTTCTGCTGGAACTTGTCAAAGGTGGAACTATTATCAGAAAGAAGATGTCCGGCAAATATGTTTACTACTCAAAGGCTCCGAATCTGAGCAGAAGGCAAGAGTTGATCCGAAAGGATAGACTGCAGTCTCTCGCCACTGAGCAAATGAGTCCCGATATTTTAATGAATGAATTGAAGGCGGCTTTAATAATTTTTTTCAGTACACTCAACGAAAAACAACGCCGTTTTTACGCCGGATTCGAATCTTTGAAAGCGGGTTGCGGTGGGGATAAACTGATAGCTGAACTACTGGATTTAAATCCGAAAACGGTCGCCAGGGGAAGAAAGGAACTTCTTAATGAAAAGGGGAACGTCGATACAATCAGGGAAAAGGGAGGAGGTAGAAAGCAAATTAAAAAAAAATCCCTGACATAATAAAGAAGATCGAAGACTTGATGAAATACGAAACCGCTGGTGATCCAATGGGTAGTCTGAAATGGACAAGAAAGACCACTCAAAAAATAGCGGAGGCGCGAGAAAAACGCAATAGTCAGTTCC